>Ga0075469_10000235_pt1 | contig 23146 bp, 23 predicted proteins | sample DEB08_DNA_13_FD_77577 | JGI IMG/M metagenome (GOLD analysis project Ga0075469, IMG submission 77577) | Aqueous microbial communities from the Delaware River and Bay under freshwater to marine salinity gradient to study organic matter... | ecosystem: Environmental > Aquatic > Marine > Coastal ...
CATTTTTACATAGTGTTATAGGCTGTTTTATTTCTTAATAATTAGACTAGCTCAACCAGTCGAAACTCAATCCTTAATGCAACGCACTGAGAACCCGTTACTTTTGTAAAAATCCCCTCGTCTGAACGTGCTATCACTGAACTCCACCGACCACGCCCATGCTGCAATGCCTTGCGCTAATTCAGCGGTACTCCCTGATTTTGTGCTCCACCAAGACGTAATTTCACCAAGTCCACTGTACTCATTAGACATATCGGAGTACCAACCACAAGGTAAGGCATTAAACCCACTGGCGTTATTGCCGTTACCATTCTCAACCCAAGCAGTTGTGCTTTTTAGATAATGACCTGCCACTTCTTCGTTGTTGAGAAAATTCTTTAGTTGTGTCCACGCACTGTCGCTAGGAATGTGCCACCCTTCAGGGGCCAAACCTCGTTCATCAGTTACAGCGTGCCAATTGTAAAGCATACCGTATTTTTCTCCATTTTTTGGGTTGTTGTCGTAGTACCCACACAATGGAGTGTCTCTCCAAGATGCTTTTTCCCAATCCAAAACAGAATTTGCTATTGGTATTGAATCACCGTTCCGAAAAGTCATGGTGTTCAAATTCATGGTCATCCAGGTTTGATCACCCAAGGTGATTTCAGTACTGTCCTCTGAGAAAATTACATCGAAAGTAATCTCAACTTCTTGCTTTTTATTTTCTCGAGAATTTCCGCCACAACTTGCCAAGATTATTGATGAGACAAAAAGAGTCGATATAACGATTGTTACTTTATTCATTATTATATGTCTGTTTAATTTAGCCTATAACTTGTTTATTTCCATAAGTTACTAATAATTTATGTAATACGTTAATAGTCATGGTTAAAATTCATAGGAGTTATAATTTTTTGTAAATTAACTTATTGTTGATTAGGGCACCTAACTGGATGTAAATCGCAAGTATATGAAAAATAAATAGAATCTTTTAAAGAGATATTTCAATTAAAAAGATACAGTAAACAGACTATAGATTCCTATTTATCTAATTTGAAATTGGCACAGTTTTTTTTTGAGAACAAGAATTGTAAACATAGACAAAAGTGGGGCTAATAGTTCAGCAATTTTGACAGTGAACAAAAAAAGTTTAAGCTTAAAGAAATAAAGACACGAAAGGTCATGGACTTTCACACATAATTTTAATGAAATAGAAGATAATTTATTACACACAATAATTACAGAAGTAATTAATTCCTTTTTTCTCTTTGTTCACCCTTTTTTCTTGTCAGACTATATCAGCCGAATATTAAAGAAAAACATTTAAAAGAAGTTTATCCTGACAAATTTCAGAATAAGGGTTCTGATAGAATCTAACAGCTAAAAACAAAAAAAGCCATCCTTTGCAGGACGGCTTTTTGTTGTCTCACTAGGGCTCGAACCTAGACTCTTCTGTACCAAAAACAGACGTGTTGCCAGTTACACCATGAGACATTCTCGTTTTGAGATTGCAAATATAAAACTTTATAAAGTTATAGCAAACAAATAGAAATAATTTTATCCCTCAAATGTGAAAGACAACTGCCACATCCTTGTTCGCATGCTTTCTAAGGGCGAAGAATAAAAGGTTTTGTTGGGAACCAAAACATTGTTTAATCCCATATCTAGCCTTAAATCTATCCCAAATTTAAAATATTGAAGGTAAAAATCTACTCCACCTCCTACTGAATAAGCAATATTAGATCTTTTTATTTTTAAAACATCATCATAATCAAACTCTTCTTTCACATTAATGTTACTCGACCAATCTATTCCATACTTCCCTCCCAATGTTGCATAAAAAGCAACATTATTAATACGGTTGGTTACAAACTTAAGCTGCAAAGGAAATTCGGTATAAACGGAACGTAATTCTTTGGTAAATACTTCTGTAGTGTCTTTTATATAAAAACGATAATCCATGTTTCTGTCCTGGAAAGAAAGTAAAATAGCCATTCTTAACTTTACATTTTCGTTAAAAGATACAGAACCCATAGGACCTACAGCAAATGAACCAACTGATATTGGATTGATAGAAATTAATGAATCACTAAACGTATAATCGGCTTTACGAGTAGGAACAAGAGAAGACTGAGTGTATCCCAACCAAAAACCCCAGTGATAAGCTGTTTTTGTAAAATCGGGAAGATTTAGAGGTTTATTGTGTTGCGCTTTCAACTCACTGCTTGCTAGCAGTAGAATCATTCCGCAAAAAATTACTAGGTTCTTTATCATCTTTATTACTTTAATAAACTTAACGCTTCCTTAATTCGTTTAATTGCCTCTATCAAACTTTCTTTGGATGCAGCATACGATATTCTGATGGTTGTAGGCGTTCCAAAAGCATCACCAGTTACAATCGATACTTTTCCTTGTTCTAGAACAAACAAAGCCAATTCAGAAGCATTGTTTATCGCTTTCCCCTCGTAAGATTTTCCGAAGAAAGCACTCACATCAGGAAATACGTAAAAAGCACCAGTTGGATTGTTACAAATAACGCCATCAATTGCATTAAGTCCTGCAACTACAATTTCTTTTCTTTCTTTAAACTCCTTCACCATGTAATCTACCTTTGATGGAGATTGGCTTAGAGCCTCAATAGCTGCCATTTGCGACACAGTAGAAGTTCCTGAAGTAATTTGCCCCTGAGCTTTAATACAAGCGTCTGCAAGCCATTGTGGAGCGGCAATATAACCCAATCGCCAACCTGTCATGGCAAATCCTTTAGATACACCATTTACAATAACTGTTTGTTCTTTTACCGAATCAAACTGAGCAATACTTTCATGTTTTCCTTCAAAATTTATCAACTCATAAATTTCATCACTAATTATTACAACTTCTGGGTGATCTTTAACGATATTAGCAATTTCGCTTAAGTTTTCTTTAGAAAAAACTGTTCCCGAAGGATTACATGGAGAACTGAAAATTATCAGTTTAGTTTTCTCGTTAATAGCTTTCTTTAGTTCTTCTGGGTTAATTTTATAATCCGAAGAAATATCCGATTGTAAAACCACAGGAACTCCTTGAGCTAGTTTAATTTGCTCGTAATAAGTTACCCAATAAGGAGCAAAAATAATTACTTCGTCCCCTTCATCCAATACACTTAAAAATATATTGGCAAGCGATTGTTTAGCTCCAGTAGAAACCACAACCTGACTTGGTTTGTAATCTAAGTTATTGTCTCTTTTAAATTTTGTTGAGATAGCCTCACGTAACTCCATAAATCCAGCTACTGGCGGATATTTAGTGATGTTATTAACTATAGCATTTATCCCTGCGTTTTTGATGTACTCAGGAGTATCAAAATCGGGTTCGCCCAAACTTAAACTTATTATATCTAAGCCCTGAGACTTTAGCTCTCTACTTTTTTTAGCCATTTCTAGGGTAGCCGAGGGCTCCATAGATTGGATTCTTTGTGCTATGTTCATAGTTATTTTATAAAAATTTTCTTTCGAGCAAGTTATTAAACTGCTCTACTGCAGGAGTTTCTTGCTCCCAATTGTATTTGTTTTCCACCTCAGATGCTAAAAAGCTTTTGGCTTCTTGTATCGTGTGGCAGGAATTTAGTTTATCGATAGCTTCATCATAAGCACTTTTCTCTCCTGAGAACAAGTCTTTCATGAACAAGAATTTTTGATTAAGCGCAATGGCTTTTCTCAAATCTTCTATTTTAGTATTTGTCATTTTTTCAGCAACAGACTCAGGCTGTGTTCCTTCTGCATACTTTTCATTTACCGATTCCCCTCCTACTTCCTGAATTTCATCTAGTAAGTTTCTTTGGTTTGGTGAAATATCTAAAGTTTCCTCTTCAGTCAAATCAAAATTAAAAGCAAACGAACTTTCTTCTACTTTCTCTTCTATTATCTCTTTAATCTCAGCTGGTGATTGTTCTTTTTCAGAAGCAATTTCTTCTTTAATCTCCTGAACAATTTCTTGTTTCTCAAGTAAAGCCTTGTACCTGATGATTGTTAATCTTTCATATACATCACGGCTATGCTCCAAAGCTTCGTTTAAGTCGGTTAAACTTAACTTTCCTTTTTCTAGCTTAGTTATTTTTTTGTTTAAGTCTTTGACTAATGTCTGCAAACTCAAATAATTATCTTGACTCATACTTAATAATTTCTCGGTTGTTTATCTTAATGCAAATGTTGAACTTCCTACTTTGGCTCCATCCGTGTAAATTTCTACTTTATAATCTCCAACTGGAAGTGATCCCATAGATTTTTCGTAAAAAATACATAAATCAACAGGAGTGTTTTGGTAATCGATAGATCTAGAGATACTCATTGTTACTGATTCTTCACCAATCATTTGCTCAGAACTTTTGGTATTAGTAAGCACTTTTCCTTCAGGAGAAATAACTCTCATGTGAAATGTTTTACTTCCTGCTTCGGCTATTGTGTTACCTGCAATTTTGAAACATGATTTAATCTGATCGGCTCTTTTAGCTCTTGTTGTTTCTGTAAAACTTCCACTGCTTCTTATTCTTATTGGCTGAGAATACAATGCTAATATCTGAAGTTTAGAACCTAGAGCAACTGTTTTAGATAAATCAGCAGTTTGTTCTTTAAACAGATCTCTTTCTCCAGATACTTCAGTAATTCTATTGTCCTTCACCTTCATTTCTGCCATTAACTCTTTGTTCAAAGTATTTAAAGAATCTACTTTGTACACATAGTTTTTCATTACGTTTCTAAGTGTTTGCGCTTCTTTTTTCATTTTAAAAAGCTCTCTTGCAGTATATTTTCTTCTGTTTTCAGAATTTTCTAATTCCTTCAACATCAAGGTTACTTTTTGCTTTTGAATATTAATACTATCACTAAGCGCCACATTGTCTGTAGATACTGAGTTATAATCTTCCAATAAGTTCTCAAGCGAAACCGAGATATCATCTTCCAGCATATCGCCCATTCCATTTCCTTGGATTAGATCTTCCATTTTAGCAATATCCTGAGCATAAATATTGTTTTGCTTGGTTTGAGTATTTAATTCATAACCAAAAAAAGCTGCTACAAGCGCTAATATTATTAAGGCTGTAACTAATAGTGGTGTTTTATTTTTCATAGAGAGTATTTTAGCTGTGTAAAAATATGTAAATTATGAGGCATATTGGTATAAAACGAAATTTATTTTGTCGTGTTTAAAAATTTAATTCATCTTGGTTTTCCTAATAACTGTGTAGGTTGTAACAATGCCTTGGTTCAGAATGAGAAATTTATATGTTCCTCCTGTTTTTTCTTTTTGCCAAAAGGAGAGCTCAACATTGATAAAAACTCCCAAACGTCACAATTACTTTCAGAATCTCCAAGCTTTATTGGTGCCTCTCACCTATTCGACTTTGATAAAAACGGAAAAACTCAACACCTATTGCATGAGTTGAAATACAAATCCAATACAAAGCTTGGAGTTTATCTTGGCGAGTTAATGGGAAGTGATTTTCAATCCTCCCTTTTGGATATAGATTACATTGTTCCAGTTCCTCTTCATCCAAAGAAATTATATCAAAGAGGTTATAACCAAAGTGAAATTCTTGCAAAAGGAATCTCAAATATTATCTCAAAGCCTGTAAATACTAATAATTTAATTCGAATAAAAAACACTGAAACTCAAACAAAAAAAAGTAAAAAAGCTAGAATTGAAAATGTTAAAAGTGCTTTTTCGATCAAAGACATAACCCTTTTTGATAATAAAAACATCCTACTAATTGATGATGTAATGACCACTGGCTCTACTTTAATTGAGTGCATGAAAGAGATTGGAAAAAGTAAAAATGTAAAGATTAAAGTTTTGGCGCTTGCAAGAGCTCTTGCTTAAATCTCGAATAATTCATCAAAGTCTAAAGAATTTTCTTCTCCGTGTTTTTCTACATAATCTACCATTACTATGTAAGTTCTTTTAACTCCAAAAACTCTAGAAAACAACACTTCAAATTTAACTGCTTCGCTTACTACCATTAATATTTCCACATAATCGGTATGCTTGGATGATTGCAAACTTTTTTCGCAATGAGGACAGAAAAAGTCTACTTTTTCTCCTTGTTTAAAATTGTGAGAATAGTCGAAACGGAAATCATACTTTCCTATTCCAGGGTCTAAAAAAATTGACATCATTTTGTCTTCAGAATTTTTAGTTAAAAATTCTATACCCTCCTTAGCATGTAAATTTTCATTACAACTTGGGCAATGGTATTCGTACTGTTCTATTTCTTCTAGTATTCCCATATTTCCTTATTAAAATAGGATTTTTTTTTCAATTTACCAAATGGAATTCCCATTCCAATAATTTTAGTTCGAATCTTATTTATTGAAACTATGTGATTGTTAATTGCTTATATTTTTAATATTTTATTTCACAACACAATAAAAAATACTATATCTTTGATATATAGATAAGTTCTTTCAAACCTACTGACCCATACAAACCGTTATATAAACTTAACATTTTTAATATTGGAGATGAACTTCGAATAATGATGGCGGGCCTCAACCGATTTATCGGTTTGCTTTATTGCAATACAGAGGATTACAGAAATATTTGGGAATCTTCAACCATTTCTCTAGAAGTTTATAAAACTTCAGTATGGGTCTTTTTTATTTTCCTTTGAACCTTTTTTTAAAACAGGTGTACAGACAAGAAAATAAAAACAACACACCATGAAAAACTTTCTTTTTACTTTCTTAGGTCTTTTCCTATTATTGCCTTCTGCAGAAGCAAATAATGACAAAGACATTAATTCCAAAATTAAAAACGTAACTATTTACCTCAATGGAGCTCAAGTATCCAGAAAAGGAAAAGTAGTGCTTAAAAAAGGAGTAAATACTCTCTATTTTAATAATGTTTCGCCTTATGTGAATCAGAAAACTATTCAAGTACAAGGACTTGGAGATTATATAATTTTGGATTCTAAAAAAGGGATTAAATATCCTAAACCTGAGGAAAACAAAGCTATTCCAAATAAAATAACGCAGAGAATTATAAAAATGAGGGATTCTGTTCAGGATTTAGATTTTGAAAACAGAAGTATTTCAGTTAAAATTCAAAACTTGGGTACCGAAAAAAATCTATTACTAAAGAATAATGTTTTTAATAAGGATACTTTACCAACAGTTAAAGCTTCTCTCTCCTATTTAAGACAACAATTAAGCGACTTAAATGATCTAGATCAACAATACAGAAGAAGACAAACTGAAATTAGCGAATTGCGAACTAAAATTAACAGACGAATTTCTGACCTTAATAATTACAATAAAAATAATGTGAAGCCTAAGGAAAGTCCAATAAACCAAATAATTGTAACTGTACAAGCTAAGCGAGAAATGACAGGAAGTATGACGGTTACTTACTTTGTATCTAACGCAAGTTGGTCGCCAAGTTATGACATAAGAGTTAAAGACATTAATACTCCTGTAGATTTAACAATGAAAGCTACTGTTTACCAAAACACTGGTGAAGATTGGAAAAATGTGAAACTTACTTTATCTACAAACAATCCTTATAAAAACAAAGTGAAACCTGAGCTTAGTACTTGGTTTATAAATTATTACAATCCAAATATTGGCTATTACCAAGATGCAAAAAAAACTACAACAAGACTAAACGAGGTTTCATTAAACTCAGTGAGAGTTGCAAGTGCAGACATGGCAACAGAAAGTTTGAGTACTAATAGTTACTATAAGGACCAAGAGAAATTGCCCTCTGCTGTTCGTTCTACCAAGTACACGGTTAAGAGCCAAACTATGGCAAATGTAGAATATAAAATCGATTTAAATTACACGATAAAAGCTGATAACCAAGCACATTTAGTAGCTGTGAATCAGCAATCTATAAAAGCAAATTACAACCATTATTTAGTGCCGAAATACGATAAGGAATCCTATTTAGTTGCCGAGTTAGTAGATTGGGAAGATTTAGATTTACTACCATCTAAAGCAAACTTGTATTATGGTGGAAGTTATATTGGAGAAACGAGAATTAACCCAACAGCTAACGATACTTTATATATTTCATTAGGAAACGACAGAAACGTAAGGATTAAAAGAACTAAAGATGCGGAGAAGTCAAGAGACAAAGTATTCTCTAACAGAAAAACAACTACTGTTTCTTATGATTTGATTGTGAAAAACATGAGTACAAGAAAGTATAATATCATAGTAGAAGATCACATCCCAGTATCTCAGGATAAAACAATTGTAGTGAGTGTTGAGAATAAATCACGTGCTAAACTAAATGAAAAAACTGGTATGATGGTGTGGAAGTTTACATTAAACTCTAAACAAACCAAAGAGCTAAACTACACTTACAAAGTAGAATACGACAACAACAAACCTCTTGATTTGAGTAAGTTGTAACTATAGAAGTCAGATAGATTACCAACTCTCAAACTCTTAATTAATAATTAGAGTTTGAGAGTTTTTTTATGGATATTTGCCTTGATGATTGTTTTTCCAAATGCTAAAATAAATCTGGGGCTATCTGTCCTTAACAAGCGAAAAGACGGCTACCACAACTTGGAAAGCATCTTTTTACCTGTTCCTTTTTTTGATTCTTTAGAGTTTATCGAATCGAATAAACTGAGCTTTGAAAGCTCGATAGAAATAGATGACGAGAAATCGAATTCTATTCTTCAAGCTTATCAATTTATTAAGGAAATTAAAGATATACCACCAGTTTCTATTTATGTTCACAAGAATATTCCTATTGGAGCTGGACTTGGAGGTGGGTCAGCAGATGGTGCTTTTATGCTTAATGGATTGAATGATTATTTTAATTTAGATTTATCGGTTGAACAACTAGAAAAACTAGCTTTAAAAATTGGTAGTGATTGTCCGTTTTTTATCCAAAACAAACCGAAGTTAGTTCACGGAACTGGCGACATATTAAGTGACATAACTATATCTTTGTCTGGATATTATATAGCTGTAATTAACCCTAAAATTCATGTTAGTACTAAGATGACTTTCTCTAATTTAAAACTAAAAAAAAATCGAAATTCTGACCTGAAAAATGTAGTAAACTCCACTCCTATCTCTGAATGGAAAAACTCAATTTTTAATGATTTTGAACCTTCTATTTTCAAGCAATATCCTTCTATAGAAAGTCTAAAAAATCAATGTTATAAACTTGGTGCAATTTATTCATCTATGAGCGGAACTGGCTCTACTGTTTATGGGGTTTTTGAGAAGGAAATAGATTTAAGTTCGTTTAACTCAGATTATTTCGTTCAAGGATTTCAACTATAATTCCACTATTCAGTATAAAATGATTCTCAATTTATTGGGAGATAACTAGGAATAGCCTACTTTTACACCCTATGAGTCAATTACAGGAAGAAATAAAAAAGCGAAGAACTTTTGCTATTATCAGTCACCCAGATGCAGGAAAAACTACTCTTACAGAGAAGCTTTTGCTATTTGGAGGAGCAATCCAGACTGCAGGAGCGGTAAAATCTAATAAGATTACCAAAACTGCTACTTCCGATTTTATGGAAATAGAGAAGCAAAGAGGGATTTCGGTAGCTACATCCGTAATGGGATTTAATTACAAAGGGCTTAAAATAAACCTTTTGGATACTCCTGGTCACAAGGATTTTGCAGAAGATACTTTTAGAACACTTACTGCTGTAGATTCAGTAATACTTATAATTGACTGTGTAAATGGAGTTGAGCCACAAACCGAAAGGTTAATGGAGGTTTGTAGAATGAGAAACACTCCAGTAATGGTTTTTATCAATAAACTGGATAGACCTGGACAAGATCCTTTTACACTTTTGGATGAAATTGAAGAAAAATTGGATATTAAAGTACGTCCACTATCTTGGCCAATTAATATTGGAGATAGATTTAAAGGGGTTTACAACCTGTACAATTCATCACTTAATTTGTTCCAAGTAAACAAAACAAATATTGAAGATGAAGTGATAGCAATCAGTGATTTATCTGACCCTAAACTTGATGAATTTGTAGGAGAAGAAGATGCTATGCAATTGCGTGAAGACGTAGAATTGATTGAAGGAGTTTATGAAAAATTTGACAAAGCCCCTTATTTAGAAGGGAATTTAGCTCCTGTTTTCTTTGGTTCAGCACTTAACAACTTTGGTGTTCAAGAATTACTGGATTCTTTTATAACAATTGCTCCATCCCCACAACCTACCGAAACTGACTCTAGAATGGTTTCTCCTGAGGAAGAAAATTTATCTGGGTTTGTATTTAAGATTCACGCCAACCTTGACCCTAAACACAGAGATAGGATTGCGTTTTTTAAAGTCTGTTCTGGTCAATTTGAAAGAAATAAATTTTACCAGCACCAGAGAATTAATAAGAAAATGAGGTTCAACAACCCAACTAGCTTCATGGCTCAAGACAAAAGTGTAATTGACTTTGCTTACCCTGGAGATGTAATTGGATTGTACGATACTGGAAGTTTTAAAATTGGAGACACCCTTACCGAAGGAGAAGAAATGAACTTTAAAGGAATTCCAAGTTTCTCTCCAGAGATGTTTAGAGAATTGGTAAATAAAGACCCAATGAAATCGAAACAATTGGAAAAAGGAATCCAACAATTAACAGATGAGGGTGTTGCTCAATTATTTACGCAACAGCCAGGAAACAGAAAGATAATTGGTTGTGTTGGTGAACTTCAGTTTGAGGTAATCCAGTACAGATTGAAGCACGAATACGGAGCTTCTTGTGATTTTACAATGAAGAACTTCCACAAAGCGTGTTGGATGACTACTACAGACAAGAACAAATTGGAAGAGTTTGTGAGAAGAAAGGCTAGTTATATATCAGAAGATAAAGATGGAAACTACGTGTTTATGGCAGAATCTGCTTTCCTTTTAAGACAAGCCGAATTCGATTATCCAGAGATCACTTTCCACACTACTAGTGAGTTTAAGGTTTAAGAAAAGACTTAGCACTTTTTGATTTAGGACTTAGGACGAATAAATTATAAATCTTATTTTGTATATTCAGGTATGAAAAAGATAGTTCTACTTTTAATAATAGGTTTATTATTAATTCATTGTAATAAAGATGATAACTCTCCTTACAAACAAAGAAGTCTTGGAGATGGAGAATTTCGAAACTATACATTTACAGGTATTTTAAAAGATACTACAAATAACTTTCAATTAATAGGCAATAAGGTTTATCAAGAGTTTGGACCAGATGGATTCGTTTTTGCAGATAGTATATCAGACTCTACTTATAACTTTAGTATTGAATTATGGTTTCCTTATGACTCTGCATATTTTATAACAACTTACAATAAAATTCAAGTAAAAAATTCCTTTGACTCAGTATTAACAACCTTTGGAATACCCTACTCATATTGGATTGAAGATGGAGTTGCTATTTATAATTACAGTTTTTAATTAAAACAACTTAGTCTGGTTATTTATCAAAACTCCTTCTAAATCTAGCAGCTTTTCTTTAGCGGATAATCCACCAGCATATCCAACTAGCGAGCCATCCGAACCAATAATTCTATGACATGGAATTAGTATAGACAGTGCATTAGCACCATTGGCAGTAGCTACTGCTCTTATTGCTTTTACATTTCCTAATTTCTTGGATAAACCCAAGTATGAGTCTGTTTCCCCATGAGGAATTTGTTGGAGTTCATTCCAAACTTGTTTCTGAAATTGAGTACCAACAAGTTTTAACGGAATATGAAAACTGATTCTTTTTCTATCAAAATATTCATTCAATTGTTGCTTGGTGTTTTCAACTACTGGGCTTCCCTCCTGCTTAAACTCAGCTTTCAATCCTGTTTTAATCCTATTGTCAACCGATTCTCTCATTTTACGATATCTCCAGTCACATAAACACAACTCTCCTTTAAAAGAGCCTAAAACAAGTTCTCCAAAAGGTATAGTAAAATAAGAAATCAGGATGTTGTTTTCCATAATACGCTTGTTAACAGACTATTTTAAATAAAAAATAGTGGGATTGTAACTTTTTTGATAGATGAGTAGTCTTACTTACAAACCTACAAAAACAAAAAAACATGAAAAACTTAATCCTTATCGTTTCCCTATTATTTTCAATTTCATTGAGTAGTTTCTCACAATCAGATTCTGATGAACCTCTAAAAACTGAGTTATACAAGATAGTAACTCTAAATAAAGAGGAACTACCTGAAAACATGAGTCGAACTGAAGTTGTTTTATTTAGCTTTAATATTCTTTCTGATGGAACTATTAACGTATTAGACATGAACTATTCTAGCGAAGACATCAGAAAAGCAGTAATGAAAAAGGTATCGCAAGCTGTTTTAGAAAACAATAGCGTTACTAACAAGATACATTACTTTAAAGTGGTATTCTTAAAGCTATAAAAATTAAAAACCTGCAACACATCAGTATGTTGCAGGTTTTTTTTATTTAATACTAGCTATTCTTTACATGAACATCCATTTGTGGGAAAGGAATATTAAGACCTCTATCACCAAACTCTTTATAAATTCTTTCATTCATGGTAAAAAACACTCCCCAGTAGTCTTCTGTCTTACACCAAACTCTTAGTGTTAAATTCACTGAACTATCTGCCAACTCTCCCAAACCAATAAAATTATCTTCTTCATCCATAATTCTAGGATCTTCCTTTACAAATTTCAATAAAGTTTCTTTAGCTGTGTCGTAACTATCGCCATATGCTATACCTACTACAAAATCAACTCTTCTGTTTGTTTGTGTAGAGTAATTAGTCATATTTCCATTTGCTAATGGACCATTAGGAATAATAACCGTTTTATTATCCAAAGTGATTAATATCGTGTTGAAAATTTGCAATTCTTTCACATGTCCTATTTCTCCTTGTGCTTCAATATAATCGCCAACTTTGTAAGGTTTAAAAAACAAAATCATAACACCACCTGCCAAGTTGCTTAGTGTACCAGAAAAAGCCATACCAATTGCAAGACCAGCTGCTCCAAGTAAAGCAACAAACGAAGTCATCTCTATACCTAATTGAGATAAAGCTGTAATAATTACTAATATTCTTAAAGCTATGCTCGTCAGACTCATCAAAAAAGTCTCTAGAGATGGATCAAAATCTTTCTTAATGAAAAATTTAGCCATGATCTTTTTGATTCTTTTTACTAACCAAAAACCAATAACTATTATAGCTACAGCTGTAATCAATGCTATTCCGTACTCAATCACTTTATCCTTTAACCATCCTAGGTTGTCTATAATTCCTGATTGTATCTCTGATGTGCTATCTGGCATCTTTATATTTAATTATATAATTTGTAATTACATTAAAAATGAACCGAAATTAACTTTGGCTCATAAATTAGTTCACGAAGATATAAAAAGAAATCAATCACTGCACGACTGATCAATCAATTGAAGTTTAGAAATATCAAATCCATTTGATTTTGCTATTTCTAGATATTGTCCATAAACATCATCTGGCATTATTTTATCTCTCGAAAGAATCCAAAGATAGTCTCTGGTTGGAGAACCAACCAATACATGTTTGTAATTAGCATCTAATTTCATAACAAAATAATCTCCATAAAATGGACCGAAAAAACTTACTTTAATTTCTCCAGGAACATCAGTATTTGGAACTTTAGCCTTTCCTATTGCAGTTTTCCACTTGTTCTTTTTAGTGTTAAATCCTTTGTTCTCAACTTTTATATTCCCATCCGGCTTAATTGAATAAGTAGCTGAAACACAGGATAAATTTCTCTCGAAAGAATGATCGAATCTAGCTATTTCGTGCCAAGTACCAATATACTTCTCCAAATCTAGAGTAGATACAGTAGAAAGGCTCTTATTGGTTTTACAGCTAAAAACAGAAAGAGTAATAAATAAGAGAAAGACACTTTTTTTAAGCATAGTTTATTTTAAAATTAATGATTCAAGAATATAGAAACTCCAGGCCTTATCTTCTGATTAACTTCTTAGTCAAGATGTTCTCATCTTCTGAGTAAATCCTGACATAGTAAAGTCCTGCAGAAAGATTATCCATATTTATCATTAATCTATTCTCACCTTTTTTTGCCAAATCATCATATAAAACCCTAATTAACTGACCATTACTAGAAATTAGCTCCACTTTTATTTGTTTGTCTTCGTTAAGAGTAAAGTTTATTTCAGAACTTCCTACACTTGGATTTGGATATAAATTCCCATCTACAAATGCTGGAGCAGATACTGTATCGTAACAGTCTCCTGGTAAAATTAATTCGGAAACCCAAGTTCTATTTCTGTTACCAAGACCATAATAACCAGACATCCAAACATTACAAGTTTCGTTATACCTTCTTTGCATTCCTAAATAATCACCCCATCTAAATGTAATCGGAAACGAATAGCTAACTGGAGTTGCTCCTGCTTTTGCCATCTTTATTTGAGAATAGTTTTCACCATCAAAATAAACAGCAGAATGTCCTGCAAAAACACTTACTCCCGAATGGTTAAAACCTATTACCGATTTATCTTCTCCTGCAATTAAACCTCCGTATACAATGTTTGGATAACCAAAATCCTGATCACCTAATCCAATGGTTTTTACTTTTACTGAAGGGCTTCCGCTTAAATCAGAAATAACGCCATGATAAATTACGCAATTACCGGTGGAAGGGTCTAATCCGTGATGTACATACTGAATTTTACCGTTTTCTATAATTCCTCCCAATACTCTTGAATCATTGGTAAAAAAGTATTTGTTACTCGCTTGTCTGGCACTTGGAGCCAAAAAGTAAGGGATATCCGCTTTTAATAGTTTAACCAAAATATTAGCATTTCCACTTGCAATCGTGTTATCCACTTTTATTAAATATACCGAATCACTTTCGTCTGCAAAGTTCCTGTTAGAAAGAAAGTATTGATCTGTACTTTTTAAATCATAACCACCTCTCACTGGGTGCATGTTTCTTAGATTTATTCCTCCTTCGGTAATTCCCGACCATAAGTTTGTAGTGATTGCTGGAGCTCCAGAATACCCATCAAATTTATCTATTTGCCAAATTACTGTTTGCTTAAATGATGTTTGCCATGAACCACCTGGATTCAGTAAATTGATAGTGATAAATGTCTCTTCCTTAGTCATTGATATCGCAGGATAATCCGACCATGAATTATCATTAAGGGGATTCCCATCTAGCGAATAAACACTCCAGTTTCCCATTGGATCGTTAGTTTCCGAAAAACAAACAACAATAAAACTACTTCCTGGCGCTCTTCCAGCTAAGTATATTAAAATGAAACGATCTTGTTCTGGATCGTAAATCATCTTTGGATCAAAATTATCGAAGTTCATGCTTATCTGTGCAGAAAACTGATTCAATGTTAACTCACCAAGAGCACTATCTCCTTCACTATCATAAATATAAATAGAAGAATTAAAAGCAGACACAACAATTCCATCATTGTTTATCGCCATTGAATTATCATTTGGTTGCCCAGCCGAACTGACATTACCAATAAATGATTTTCCAACTTTAAGCGTATCGTTAATTGTGATATCTCTGTTACCGGAAATATTATTAGTTCTTGGATATTTTAAAGCAATTAAAGCTTTTTTTCTCATTAACATTGCTTTGTACGAATCTCCATCTGGAGTTGGCGGAGATAAGTTTTCAAGCTTAACACCTAAATCTTTGGTCAAAGCATCTTTCACATTAACTGTACCCAGTTTAGTGACATTTATTTCTTGTTTTTCTTGAGAAAACCCAGTAAAACAAGTGATAGTAAGTATTAAGAATAACGCTATTTTTTTCATGTTCAAAAAATTGAACTTAAAAATAGGGATTTTAAGAAGGAATTTCAATGCTTTTACCCAAAAACTTAGGTTTGGTTTTTAACACATGAATATCCAAAACTGCTTTAAATTTTGCCAAATATTCTCGCAACCTCATTCTTTTGCTGTACCAAGGAGTCTTTGCGTTATATGCTACTGCTTCAATTCCATTTTTTTGAGCTAAATAAACAGCTCGCTCATTGTGAAATCTTTGCGAAATAATTGTGACTTTATCTTGTCCAAAAATTTCTTTAATTCTAATAACAGAATCAAAAGTCCTAAATCCTGCATAATCCATGGTAATATCTTCGGCTTTAACGCCCAATGAAATAAGGTAATCTTTCATTTGTTGAGGCTCGTTATACCCATGTTTGTGGTTGTCGCCACTCACAACCAAATGACTTACTTTGCCAGCCTTGTATAGCTTAGCTGCAGCTTGCATTCGATAAAGAAAATAAGGATTAATTCCATTGTTTCGAGCATACTTAGAAGTTCCAAGTACCAATCCTACTTTATTTTTAGGGATTTCAGAGGCTTTATTAAACACAAAAGGACGAGACGAGTAGATTACACTTCGATTAGAGGATAAAGAGAAAAATAAGATTAATGCTCCAAACGCAATTGATAACTGAAAAAGTTGCCAAAAGTTTTTAATGCTATAACTAAATGCCCAAATACTTTTATCCAATAACCAACCCATCCCCTTTTTCAAGAGATCGATAATACTGGAGCAATATTTCAGGATTTTTTTCATTTTGGTTAAACTGAAAACAGTGGATTAATAGTTGTTTGGCTTCTTGCTGAACGGGTAAATTAGGATAAAAATTGTCCCGAGCGTAATGAACGTATTTCAAAACCATAAAGGCATTGAAGAAGGTGTAAAACCTTTTTTCAAAGTTAATATAGTTAGTAGTGTTATTACGTATTTCGCCTACTTTATTTTCAAAATTAATTTCCTTCATGTATTGAAGTATTAATTTAGATTTAATAACATAATCTACTTTATTATATATATTTGCAATATTTAAAAACAGTTCTTTTAGCTCAATAAATGTTTGAAAACTATAGGTGTAATAAGTTTCGTCATTCTTCTCTACCCAATCGCCAATCGCTTTTCCTGTACCAAAAGGAACACGATCCGAAATTCTTGGTGAAGGAATAACACAAGTAGCATTTAGCTCTGTAAAACCTCCTAGTTCTATAATCTTCTGAAGGAAATAAAAATCCTCTCCAGCTTTCCTTTTATTCATCCCACCCTGCTTTTGGTAAGCAGAAGATTTTACCGCCATGCTCGACCCTACTGTATGAAAAGCATAAGGTGCTCCGCAATATTTCATAGCTTGGTTGTAATACCTTAAATGCAATTCGTAGTTAATTATTCCATCATAAATATGCTGCGAATAATCCCCTCCATTTATAGGGTGTGAATAACGAATAGAGCAACCTGGCGATTTAGGATGTTTTATAAAATGAGCTTCTATAGCTAGCAAATAGTTAGTTTCGACTAAACAATCGGCATCAAAAGTCACAATTATTCCATCCCTTTCTATTTGATGAAACAAGTTTACTGCTTCGTCCATTCCTATTTTCCTTGCTAATCCTACTCCTGCATGTTTTTTTGGTAAGGCCTTTTCAAATATTACTTCTAAATCAAATTCGGGTTTGGCAGACTTCCACTCTATTACTTGCTCATAAGTAACTTGGTTTTGTTTAGCTATTTCCTCCGTAATTATCTCCGATTGATTAATAACCACTATGGTTTTAACTTCGCAAGTAGTTTTACCACAACTATTTAACGAATCTAAAGTTTGAGTAATTCTAGTTTCGTTAAAACAAGGAATTACGACTACTATTCCTAAGTTTTGGTTAGGAATAGTAGTTATTTTTGGGGATTGAAATCCGTATTTCTTTAGGTAAGCGTTCACACCATAAAAGTAATTTTAAATTATCATTTGACAATTATCATTTATCATTTACCTTTATGAAGACCAAAAAGAAATTTTATTTTTTAAAAGACTATGAAAAAAACAGCCTTAACGAGTACACACATTGATTTGGGTGCAAAAATGGTAGAATTTGCAGGGTATTATATGCCTTTACAATACGAGGGATTAGGAATTGAACACGAAACAGTAAGAAATGCCGTAGGTGTTTTTGATGTATCGCATATGGGTGAGTTTTTATTATCTGGGCCAAATGCCTTAGAATTAATTCAAAAAGTATCGTCTAATGATGCTACAAAACTAACTATCGGGAAAGCGCAATACAGTTGTTTACCAAATGACAAAGGTGGGATTGTAGATGATTTAATCATTTATAGAATAAAAGAAGAGCAATATTTGTTGGTGGTGAACGCCTCTAACATGGAAAAAGATTGGGATTGGATTAGCAAGCACAACACAATGGGTGTGGATATGAAAGACCTTTCTATGAATTACTCATTACTTGCTATACAAGGACCTAAAGCTTTAGAAGCAATGCAATCGCTTACTTGTGTTGATTTAGCTGAAATTGCTTTTTACAATTTTGAAGTAGCTGATTTTGCTGGAATTGAGCACGTAATAATCTCTGCAACTGGATATACTGGATCGGGAGGATTCGAAATTTATTGCAAAAACAGTGAAGCCAAACAAATATGGGACAAAGTATTTGAAGCAGGAGCTGATTTTGGAATCAAACCAATTGGACTTGCTGCCAGAGACACATTGAGATTAGAAAAAGGATATTGCCTTTACGGGAATGACATTAACGATACTACTTCGCCACTTGAAGCAGGATTAGGATGGGTAACTAAGTTTACCAAAGACTTTATTAACTCTGATAACTTAAAAGCACAAAAGGAAGCTGGTATTACCAAAAAGCTAGTAGGATTTGAAATGATTGAAAGAGGAATCCCAAGACAGGACTACCCTATTGTGGATGCTGATGGAAACGAAATAGGAATTGTTACTTCAGGAACTATGTCGCCTTCGCTTAACAAAGGAATTGGAATGGGATACGTACCAAAAGAACTAAGCAAACCAGATTCTGAAATTTACGTGCAAGTACGTAAAAAACAGATTAAAGCTAAAGTGGTTAAAATGCCGTTTTTGTAGAATATTAAATGAGAAAATTATTATTAAATAGCTCTTTGTTTATACTTGGAGCTATTTTTTTGTTCTCATTTTTTCCTTTAAAAGACTTATTAATAGGAGAATGGAGAAATGAAAAGTATGGTGTTGAAGTGATAATTTTTAAAAAGGACAACTTATATTATGGTAATGTAACCGAAGCTGGGAATGAAAAATTAAAAAAAGGTCCAATGCAGGTTTTGAAAAATTTTAAGAAAACTTCAGATTCTACATACTGTTGCGGAAGTATTTATTTACCTAAAGTTGGCATTAATATTTCTTCAAATATTTTAATGAATAATTCCAAAACATTAACTGTGACAGGGTATATTTTAGGTATTAAAACTGAATCCAATTGGAATAGAATTGAATAAAAAAATTATATTAAAAAATTATGAAATCAAAGGACTGGACATTAATCGTAATGTCCCTAATCAGCTTATTCTTAATTGGTAATTGGGCTTTCAAAAACTATAATTTCAACCCAAATTATGAGGTTGGGCAAAAGATTGACAGATTGAATGGGATTTCTGTGTATTACAATGGTGGTGTGAGTAATGTTACTGAACGTAACATGTCAATAGAGGGTTATAACTACGGCTTAAAATACCAGTGTGTGGAGTATGTAAAGCGTTATTACTACGAACATTTGGGTCATGAAATGCCAGATAGTTATGGAAATGCTATAGATTTTTTTAACTCAAAACTTAATGATAGTGAGCTAAATAAACAAAGGGGTTTATATCAATTTACTAATCCTAGCTCATTCAAACCCGAATTGGATGATTTGGTAGTTTATAGTGGTACTTTATTCAATAAATATGGTCATGTTGCTATTGTTTCTGAGGTGTTTGAGGATAAAATTGAAATCATTCAGCAAAATGCTGGTCCATTTTCTAAAACAAGAGAAACTTATTCCATTGAGCAAGTTGATGGTGTTTGGAAAATAAACAACAACCGAATACTAGGTTGGCTAAGAAAAAATAGTGATTTTAACCCTGTACTAAAAAAAAATAATCTACTTAAGGAATTTAAACCAAAATAATAACCAAAATAAGAAGGGACAATTGTTTAAATTATTAAAAAACAAATCTAAAAAAAATATCAATTTATTAAATTATTGTAAAGTAACAATACAAATCACTTAAATAGCTCAAACACAAAGTCGTATTTATAAAAATATACCATAAATTAACCTAACCGTATTTTTTTAAAAATATATAGAGTGATTTTTTGTATTTTTAAATTGAATAAAATTTCTTAAAAAAAATAAAATGAATAGTATAAGAAAAATAATCCCGATAATTTACCAAAAGTTTTTTTCTGAAACGACTCGTGCTAAGGCAGAAAACGTTATTCTCATTACTGCTTTAATTAGTTTTTTTATTCATCTTTTGATTATTTATTTAATTAAACTCGAGGTTATTAACTACCAGTCTAATTCTGAACTACTAACAAATCCGATTTCGGCTGCTTACACTCCTTTTTCTTTCATACTGATTTATGAAGTTTATTTGTTAATCTACTATTTACCTAGGTCTTTTACCACCTATATTACCAAGCAATATGAAATTATTACTTTGATCATTATTCGAAAACTGTTTAATGATTTATCTGCCATTGAGCTTTCATCAAATTGGTTTGAGATTAAAGGAGATCTTCAATTTACTTATGATATAATTGCTTCTGTCCTGTTGTTTTATTTAATCTATCTTTTTCAAAAACAATGGAAAAACAGAATCCCAAAGAAAACACAGATACAACCGGATATAAAACGATTTGTTCATAGAAAACAAATTATAGCTATTATACTAGTTCCATTATTTTTTTTAATCGCTATTTACACCCTAATTAATTGGAGTTATGGCATTTATTCATCCCCAAATCAACTGCCGTCATTCGAAAGTATAAACAATCTTTTCTTCGATCAATTTTTTACTGTTTTGATTTTGGTTGATGTAGTTTTATTACTTATTTCATTTTTTTATACGGATCAATTTCATAAAATAATGCGTAATTCTGGATTTGTGATTTCTACTATTCTAATCAGAATGTCGTTTTCTTCAAGTGGATTAATTAGCACTATTCTCATTGTATCTGCCGTGATTTTTGGACTTACTATTTTAACTATTCATAATCGCTTCGAAAAACAAAATGAAGCAGAGGAATTAAATTAACTCACTCATTAATTTTATACCCTCTAAAAAAAACCGCATACTAAGCATGAACTATAAAACTTCAAATCCGGATATAACAATAGTTGACTATGCGTTCGTGGGATTTGGAGCCGCTAATTGTTTATTTATTCTTAGATTAATTGACCAAAACTTATTGGAGGACAAAACTATTGCGATTATTGAACCGGATAGTAAAACCAAAAATGATCGAACCTTCTGCTTTTGGGCTACTGAAAAAGAAGTTTTGGACTTAGGGCTAGATAACTTAATAAGCCATAAATGGGAAAATATTGAAATTGGCGGAATCAGCCAAGAAAGTATAGCCCCCCTAAAATATTTCCACATAAAAGGGATAGACTTATACACAGAAACAAGAAAGAAATTGGCCATTTGTAATGTGACCTTTTTTAATTCTTTTTTAATTAAAAGTAATACACTTAGCTTAACTTTTCATGAACTGATATTGGAGAATGAAATAATCCAATCTACTATCGTTTTCGATAGCCGACCACCTAGTTATTCGAAACCAATTAATAACCAAAGTCATTTATACCAATCATTTTATGGCTGGAACATCTCTATGGATAAAGATACCTTTGATGCTAGTAAAATGGTTTTGATGGATTTTAAAATTCCACAACAAAACTCCACACAATTTGTGTATATACTTCCCTTTAGTGAAAACAAGGCACTAGTTGAGTTGACTCGGTTTTCGGAGAAAAAATTAACCCCAGAGGAAGCAAACTCAGCTCTAAAGGATTACATGGCAAAAATTAATCCGGAATATAAAATTATCGACACTGAAAAAGGAGTACTCCCTATGTCCTCTGCCAAGATTGAAACCATAGATTTAGGCAAGAACTGGATAAATATGGGGTCCAGATCTCACAAACTAAAGTGCACCACTGGATTTGCTTTTCATGCCATGGCCGAAGATGCTGCTGTAAAAGCAAACAATTTGAAAAACCAACTATCAATCCAAACTGTACAAGAGAAAAATAGGTTTGCTTTTTATGATAGATTGTTATTGAAGATATTGCATGAATCTCCTGAGAAGGGTAAACCTATTTTTGAAACCTTATTTAGTAAAGTATCTACTTCTTTGATCCTTAATTTTCTTAGAGAAAAAACTTCTTTGAAGCAAGATTTGTATATACTATCAAAACTTCCGAAAACAATATTTATACTAACGGCTATTAAAGATATTTATCACAAAATATCTTCTTTCCCAACTATTATTTTACCAACTATATTGACCCTCTGTGGGCTGATTTTCTCTGTCTTTAATTTAGATTATGTTACCTATTTTCTTTTAATCCTAGGATTTTTCTCAGTAGGACTTTCACATGGGGCTCTAGATCACCTTACTGGCTCACCTATTCTGAATAAAACGAAACTTCTAATATTCTCCATAACATATATCGCTAAAGGTGCACTATTTGGAGTGGTTTGGTTTTTTACCCCAGGATTTGCTTTGTTGCTTTTTATACTTTATTCAGCCTGGCATTTTGGTCAAGCAGATTTTAAAGAATGGAAGTTAACCAATAGTTTATCTTCTTTTGTTTGGGGATGTGTGCTGTTAATTCTCATTTTACTTTTTCACGTGGCTGAACTGGGAACAGTCCTAGAACAAATTCCAAATTTGAATCATTCGGCACTTACCGAAAATTTGGAAGGAACTAGATTACTAGTTTTACAATTATTCACGGTGCTCATTGGAGTAATCCTTGCATTGTACCATAAATCTATATTTATCCTTCTTACAATTACCTACCTTCTTCTTTCTACTTGGCTTCCCCTACTTGTGAGTTTTGGAATCTATTTTGTATTTCAACATAGCATGAATGGATGGAAACATCTTAAAAACGGACTTAATAAAAGTTCTAAAACCATGTGGAAAGAGTCTTTTCCTTTTAATCTAGGGGGTTCGCTTCTTATTATCGGATTTTATCTTTTTGGAGAAACAAATCAATTGGGCACTTTTTTTATTATTATATCTTGCCTTAGTTTGCCTCATGTGCTTTCGATGCATAATTTTTATATGCTTAAGCGAAAATAGATTGAATCTGTTAAAGTTTGAATTTTG
>Ga0075469_10000244_pt1 | contig 22639 bp, 12 predicted proteins | sample DEB08_DNA_13_FD_77577 | JGI IMG/M metagenome (GOLD analysis project Ga0075469, IMG submission 77577) | Aqueous microbial communities from the Delaware River and Bay under freshwater to marine salinity gradient to study organic matter... | ecosystem: Environmental > Aquatic > Marine > Coastal ...
TTGAAACCCCTAGCAACTTAAGTGACAGCACCGCATTTGTAGCTGAGCCTGCATTTTCTAATTTAACCCAGGCAGAGATGGCGTAGGTACTGCCAGCGTTTAGTTTGCCTTGGAGAGCCTGTTTGATGCCGCTGTAAGGAAAGTTTCGCGCCGTTATTTTTGCACTGTACTCACCGGTATTAGATTCACTAGGTTCGATTGCAATCGTTGCGCCGCCTACCGAGGCCCAACCGCTGGTTGAGCCGTCTTCAAAGCCGGGGTTGCTGATTATCTCTGCCACGCTACCGCCATCTTCAACTACGTTAACCGTTCTTATGGCTGTTGCTTCATTGCCCGCGGCATCAATCGCAGTGTAACTAATGAGGTACTCTCCTAACTCAGCGGTGTTAACTGAACCGGCTGTAACAACTGTCACTACCGCGTCAGTGGCATCTATAGCGGTTGCTCCTTCATCGTTGTACGGTTCATTGATAATCACCGAAACAGTGCTAGAGCCGGTAATGGTAATAACAGGAGGCGTGGTGTCGGGTCGTGCGCTCAATGGGTCGATAAGGACAAAGTCATCGATGTAGTAATCCATGCTGAGATCTGCAGGGCCCTTCACGTTGAAATATAATTCCTGCTCAGTGCCAATAATGTTGTGAGTGTAGGTTCCGCTTAACTGAGTCCATTCGGTATCGGATGCTTCGATATCCGGCGCAACTGTGCCGTAGGTTTGGCCTTGACCGTTGGCTCCAGGATCGTCATCAATTTTTCTTGATTTAATCCCAATAGGACCACTGCCACCTGCGGCAAACTTGACCCATACGGATAGCTCGTAGGTTGTGCCTTGCGTTAGTTGCCCCGTGGTAAACAAACGGGGACTCACATAGGGTGCGGTGCGCCCCGTCATTTTTAAGCTGCCGTTGCCAGTATGGGCTGTTGTGGTGTCTAGGGTTACGGTACCTGGCCCCCATGAACTCCAACCGCCTAAATCAGTTTCGAAATCATCAAAAATTATTTGTTGATTACCTGATAGTTGCCAGCCAAGCACTTCGTCGCGGTTGACTAGCCATGTGTCAACCGCTGCATCCACCTCTGGTGTGCTGGCATAATTAAAATTAAAGCTCACTTCAGCAAAGCCGGCATTTGAATCGAGTCTGCTAACAACTAAGCTAGCAAAAGAGATATCTAGCCACTGAGGGTCTGCCGTTACTGACGCTGCGAACGCTTCTGAATTCTCTCCACCTGAAAGAAAATTACTTGCGAAGTAGGCTGATAAGTCTTCCGCGATCGGTGCCCCTCCCGTGAAAGCAGCGGCCAATGAACTAAAGATTTCGGCTATTGAGGCGGTATCGGTAACTGCCTCAATCAATGCATTAACATCGCTTACTGCAAGTGCAGCGGCTTCTCCGCTGGCAGTGATATCGTCAGTAATGGAGGATCCATCTAACACATAGGTTATGGTGGCGATCAAGGTGCTTTCATTAATCGTAATACTGACTAACTCCAGTGCGGCATCGAGGCCTTGGTAGTCGACAGTAAATGGTGTGGCTAGCAGGTCTACCTCTGCATCAAGCCCAAGGCCCGTTAAAACCGTTTGTATTTTCGCTTGAAGTTCTGTTTCTTGTGCGGCTAAATCGGCTGGTAGAAGGCCGGTGCTTGGGCCGTTGCTATAAAAATCACTTGCCAAAATATTCGCAGTATTTGCCACAATAAGGTCGGTGAAGGGTGTGACGTTGATGGTGGTAGAGGCATCGCTCGCATAGGAGTGCAGCGTGTAAGCCTGGCCGCCTACGGTGCCTGTGGCGCGCAAGCGATACGGTGCTGTTAATGCAGTGACATCGACTGAAAAGCTGCCATCGGCTTGGATTTGAGTTGATGCCACCGTATCTTGCGCGCCTTTGGCTTCAACTAAGCCCACCATGGCAGCTCCTGCGGCGGCGGTGCCATTTAGCACTATAGTTTCAGCGACAATGTTGACTGTCCTAGTGGCTGCAAGTGCTTCGTTGCCGGCGACATCGGTATAGGAGTAGGTAATGAGGTATACGGTGCCAATAGGACTGTTGGTGCCTATCTCATCCTGATCCGCGCCGTCGAGAGTGATTTGGCCGATTAGGTTTATCTCGCCATCGACATTGTCAGACGCCAACGCGGCAGCATCGGTATAGCTTTGTCCTTGTACGACATTAACCACCTCATCTCCGTTCAGAGTAATCGTGGGTGTTTCAGTGTCATCGGTTATCGTGACGGTTCGGGTTACCGTTGTTGTATTACCATCCGAATCGCGTGCGGTGTACGTGATGATGTACACGCTTCCTACGGCACTGGTGTCTACTGCTTCAGCTCCCGTGATGGTGACTGACACATTGCGATCAATGTTGTCGTCGGCGATTGCGCCAAGCTCTACATAGGGGTAATTTTTGCTAATCGTTATTTCTGCTTCACCATTGAGTAGAAGCTTGGGGGGAACATCGTCAATCGTATCGTCGTCCAATTTACAGCCAGCAACCGCCATGCCAAAACTTATCACTAGGACACTGCGGCTGATCATTTTTTTTAGATTTGGCTTTTTCATTTGCTCCCCTTCAACAAAATACAATTACCTTAGGCAACCTTTATTCTTAGAGTACTCATAACGTGCTCAATGTGAAACACATCTTCTAACCGTAAATTCTACCGTGGCTAGTTGGCCGTTGGGATTTTTACGCGTAACTGCCCGTATCACTTGGATATTTTGATACATGTTGATACAAAGAGCCTCGGAAGCTGGCAAATGACTGTTTTGGGAATGATTTAGCGGCGTGAATTTAGGTGGCCGCCGGCCCAAGGGCATCCAGCAGTGCTGCGTAGGCTGGCTCTGGCGAAAAGTTGCAGGCTGATAACAGTTTTGGCGTCCTTGAGCGGCAATAAAAGCATCAGCCGTAGAAATAAGTTGCAATTCCGAGTTTCGCGTAGATGAGGCCCAATGCCTACAATCTCCAAGTATATTGGCTGTTGACGGCTCTGGTCTAAATCAGGTTTACTTCAAAGCCTTAATTTGAAAAGGCACTAGCCGCAATTTTTTGTTAATGGTTGTGTGCGGTATTTTTATATTTTTAGTAAAAGGTTAATCAGCATGACTTTTACCGCTCGCCTTGTGAGCATCGCATCAAAAATTCTCGTGGTTGCAGCTGTCTGCGTATTTGTCTTGGCTCTATTTACCATCGGTTTGGTTATGTACAACGAGACCGCAACAGGCCGCTATGAGAATGTGATCAAAACTAAAATGGATATTCAGAGTGTCGTTTCTGTTGTGGAAGAATATAAGAGAGATAATGGCCGCTATCCTGAAAACCTAACGTCATTAGTCGGCAAGTACATAACCAAAGTCCCATCAGATATTTGGTATAGACCCTATCGCTATGAGTACCGACCAGAGAATGATACTTATCGAGTTTATACGCTGGGGTATGGCGATGAAGTTGGCGGCAATTTAAATCAACGAGATTATGATAATCACACTCAGTGGGACCTAGTTTACTGAAGTCCGAGAAAGCGGCAAAATTATAATAGCGTCAAGCCCCTTACCTTCAATATTTTTTAGCTCAATTTCGCCGCCATGAGAGCGCACCACCGACCGCGCTATTGCCATGCCTAATCCTAGGCCTCCTGACTCTCTGTTTCGCGAATCCTCTAATCGTTCAAACGGCGAAAATAAAGTTTCCATTTTTTCTAAGGGTATGCCTTCTCCATTGTCGACGATATGGATCTCAAGGGTTTTATCTGTTTGAATAATAGATACATCAACGCACTTCCCATACTCCGCGCCATTTTTAATTAAATTAACGATGGCTCTCTTCAAAGCAACGGGTCGACCAGAAATGGCGAGCTTCTCAGTGGGTTCAAACCCAACTGCTAGGCCTTGCTCGAGTAAATCAGAGCAGATTGAATCGACTAGTGAGATTATATCAAAAGCCCTAGTTTTCTCGGCCCATGAATCCTGCAGCGCAAAGGTTACAGTGGCTTTACAGATCTGTTCCATCTCATCGATCTTTTTGAAAATATTCTCTTGAATATCTCCTTCCGCAATAAACTCAGCTTGCAGGCGCATAGAGGTAAGTGGGGTTCTCAGGTCATGAGAAATCGCTGCCAGCGCCCTAGCGCGATGGTCGTTCACATTGGTCACACGTTTAAGCATGGTGTTAAAAGCAGAGATTACATTTTGAATATCGATAGGGCCTCGTAGCCTTAATTCATCGACTTTTTCGCCGATGCCCAGCCTATTCGCCATCTTCGCCATTTCGCCCAGTGGGCTGGTGATGCCGAGGACGATGATGACTGAAAATAAAATGAATATTGCCGTGAATATCGACAGCGGTTTTAAAGCTTCGGCGATCCACATGGGGTAGGGGTAAATATCTAAAACTAGCATGATGACCCAGCGTCCGTTACTTAATTGGGCTTGTGATTGCAAAATAACTACATCGGAGTAAGCCGCTTTTTCGCTACCTATTTTGCGCTCGAGATAATCGAAGAAGTTTCCAACTGCGATGTTAATTCGCGATTGCGGCTCGTAAATTAACTGCATTGCTGCCTCGGGATATTCGGCGCCGAATTTATCTCGTAAACGCTGTGTCAGTATTTGGTCGCCCTCGGTAAGTTGCTGTGTATCGAATATAGGGGAGTCCACTACAAAGAACTTTATTCGATAGGAGTTGAGGGCAAAGCTATCGCGGAATTCGCTGTTTTCTATGACATCAACCGCTGACACCATCTGATTTATGTAGCGCCCCTGATCTATGCGCTCTTGTATAATCTCATGGAAGTCTGTTTCGATAAGGAAGATGAAAAATATCAATATTTGCGTGCTAAGTAGCATGAACAGAATGAGAGATATTATTTGGCTGGCTAATTTATTAGGCATTTTTGTAAATTTTAGTAACCGGCATTGCAAGTGTATAGCCGCCACCTCTAACAGTTTTTATAACTTTCGGGTTCGCAGTGTCAATCTCTACCTTGCGGCGCAATCTGCTGATTAAGTTGTCAATGCTACGGTCGAATGCTTTGGCTTCACGCCCATGAGTCAGATCAAGCAGTTGTTCGCGCGATAAAATGCGCTGAGGTCTTTGTAAAAAAACCTGCAGCAACCGATACTCCGCGGAACTGAGCGCTACTGAAACACTGTCTTTGTCTAGGATTTCTCGCTGATAGACGTCTAAGGTCCAGTTGCCGAATTCAATAGCGATCACTTCCTCCTCTTCTATTAACTCCGAGCCGTCGCTATCGCAGCGTCGCAAGACCGCTTTGAGCCGTGCCAGCAGAACTCGCGCGTTAAATGGCTTGGTTATGTAGTCGTCGGCGCCCATCTCAAGTCCGACCACTTTGTCGTCATCATCAGATAGAGCCGTTAGCAAGATAACGGGGATTTTGTATTTTTCCTGCACATATCTGCACAGCATCAAGCCATCTTCGCCAGGCATCATGACGTCCAGCAAAATAATATCAATGGCGCTATTCTCGATAACCTGCCGCATGTTCCTGCCGTTTTCAGCAGTGCTTACACGCAATCCATGATCGCTAAGAAAGCGTTTTAGTGGTTGGATGATGTCGGGGTCATCATCGACAATTAACACGTGACTCATTAGGGCCCTCTTGCATTAGTCTATGTTCAGGTTTTTTGAAGGATTATTCTACCAGAGCCAATTCTCTGATAATTAGATGCGGTTGTAACTCAGGTAAGCATAATGCGTCAACTGGCGCTTGCTGTCTATTTTTATGGAGTTTGGTGCCCAGTTTGATTTGCGTGCTTGCTTTTTTCATTACCGGGCCTGTATTTTTTCGGACTTCAATTCTGACTCTTAATCCTCGATCTGTGTTTTGTACGCTCTAAGTTGTTTGTATCAGTCTGTATCATTGGCAGAAGATTGATACAGACCCTGACGAAAAAAATCTTTTCTTAACAAATCGATGCGTTTCAAATATAGTGAGCTCATCAACGTTAATGCGCCCTTAATGGAAAAGAAATGTTTGTTTGGCTTTACAAATGTCAGAAATAATTTTTTATCGTCTTTTTATTCGGCGATCTGTTTTTAAATTGATTAGAGAGGAGAATAACTTATGAAAATTTTGGTTATGAAAGCGGTCGCTGTAACAGCGTTGTTAATGTTCAGTTTCACGGTGGCTGCGCAACAAAATCCAGCGCGATACTTCAAGAAGTTGGATGCTAACGAGGATGGTATGTTGAATTTAGTGGAGTTTAAAACGCATTCGGATTTTTGGATGGATAAAAGAGGATGGGACGACGAGGAAAAGCGCGAGAGGGTGCATCAGAGTACTTTTGATAAGCGGGATTTAGATGAGGACGGCCAAATCACGCTAAAGGAGTTTATTGATACAAGTAAATAAATGAAGTGCCCGTTAGTGGAGAAAATCTGCTTAGACAATAGGCCTTGGCCAGAGATAATTATTATTCTCGCCAGGGCTTTTTTATGTCTAGTCATTAAAGCCGTGCCTACAGATTATTCATAAGCATTTATGGTCTGTATATCTCCATTTTTGTCATGAACGAGCTCGGTCATTTTTACGCAACGTAAATGAGTCTGCCCTTGAGAGAGGCTGCTATCGTGATAAAACAAAAACCACTTGTTGTTATACTGGGCGATGGAGTGATGATTAGTCCAGCCAAGTACGGGTTGTAAAATGATGCCCTGATACGTAAATGGGCCGTAGGGGTTGTCACCGGTCGCATAAACAATCTTATGTGTGTCACCGGTAGAGTATGAAAAGTAATACACGCCCGCGTGCTTGTGTAACCATGCAGCTTCAAAGAAGCGTCTTTCATTGTCTCCAGCGCAAAGTAGGCTTCCGTCGCGATCGTAAATAAGAACATCTTTCGGCGCTTCGGCTAGTTCGAGCATATCGTCAGATAGTTTCGCCACGAGCGGCGCATAGGCGGGCTGATTGTCCGCCGGATAAACATCCTCCGTGTTATAGGCGCCGCTATGCCAGCGCTGTAATTGACCTCCCCAAATGCCACCCCAATACATGTAATGTGTTCCATCGCTGTCCTCAAAGACCGCTGGATCAATACTGTAAGTGCCTTTGATATATTGATCTTGCGCCTTGAAAGGGCCGGTTGGAGAGGGGCCTGATGCGACCCCAATGCGAAATATGCCCTCATAGTCGCGCGCCGGGAAATAGAAATAATAGGTTCCATTTTTGTAAGCTGCATCGGGCGCCCACAATTGCTTTTCAGCCCACGGTATGTCGTCGACGCAGAGTGCAATACCATGATCGGTAGCTACTGCGGTTTCGTTGTCTAATGACAAGACATGATAGTCACGCATTGCAAACTGATCGCCATCATCGTTGGTGCAAGCTTCGGATTCGATGTCGTGCGATGGGTAAATATATATTTTTCCATCAAACACATGTGCTGATGGGTCGGCGGTGTAGATGTTTCTTACAAGTGGCGGATCTTTATCTTGTAATGAGTTGGCACGCGCTAGATCTTGTTGTTGTTTACGTTCGGCATCGCTCAGCGTACTGTTGTCAGCTTCGTGCACATTGCTATTTGGCGTCTCTTGGGGTTCTTGGATCACGGATAGTCCTCCCTAAGCTCGACTTATTTTCAGATCGGTTTCTATTCGAACTTCCATGGCTTTATTTATTTCATAAAACAATAAAATTGCGCAGCCGATTAAAAACGGAATAGCGGCGTAGATACTAACGGCAAATTTAATGCCTTCAATTGTTTCAGGTGTTTGCACAATGAGGTTGGCATCATAATGATACCTCGCCAAAATACCGGCTACTAAAGAGCCGCCAATTGCGAGGCCGGATTTCAAGCCGAACAACATTGCAGAGAAAACAATCGCGGTGGCGCGACGATTGTTTTTCCACTCTGAATAATCTGCCACGTCGGCTATCATTGCCCACAGGATGGGAATGGTAATGCCGTAGAAAAATCCATGAGCGATTTGCGAGCTGAACATCAATCCAATGGACTCAGGTGAATAAAAGTAGAAGGCAAGAACAAATATCGTAGAAACGAAGAGAGCGGAGGAGAAAACGTCTCGCTTGCCAAACTTATCGGCTAAGGGCTTGGATAGACCGATTCCAATAATCATAAAAATGATGCCGCAGGCATTAAAAATACTATTACCGGAGATGGCTATATCCTCGGGCCATTGAAACTTCGTCAAGCCTGCGTTGGTGAGTAGGTTGTTTAGGCCTGTGATGAAGCTATTAAACCCGATGTCATTTTGGAATTGCGCCAAATGCGCTTCGTTGACAAAGTTCTTGAAGTAGTAAATATACATGCCACCTTTTAAAGCTAAAGTGATAAAAATAAGGATGGTCACTGCTAACATTATTATCCATGGTTTGTTTTTACAAAGATCGATTAGGTCTTGAGCTATAGAGGATTTTTGCTCGGGCTTGGTGATGACTCTTTCTTTGGTGGTGAGAAAAGTAATCAGAAAAAATGCTATGCCAACCATTGAAAAAATCATCATGGTGTTTTCAAAGCCAACTGCTTTGTCGCCGTCGCCTAAGATCAACACCAGTGGCAATAACAAAACTTGAATGATGAATTGAGCAAACATGACCGCTACGAATCGATAGGATGACACGCTATTTCTTTCGGCCATGCTTCCCGTGATTACGCCGCTTAGCGCGGCATAAGGCAAATTATTAGCTGAATAAATAATGACTAAGGCGATGTACGTGATGAAGGCGTAGAGAACTTTTCCTTCCACTCCTAAGTCTGGCGTACTGAAGGCTAAAATGGTTAATACTCCAAAAGGGATAGACGTCCATAAAATCCAAGGTCGGTAACGGCCCCAGCGAGTCGACGTTCGGTCGGCAATTACACCCATTACAGGACTGAAGAATGCGCCGACCATGCCGCCTGTGAATATTATGAGAGTCGCTTGTTCGGCGGGGATTTTATAGACGTCGGTATAAAAGAATGCAATGAAGGTTACAAATGTTTGAAAAATCAAGTTGGCTGCTAAGTCGCCAAGACTGTAGCCTACCTTCTCTACCACCGATAATTTTTCGTTATCTAAATATTCGCTATTTATCGCATGTTCATTCATGAGTTTTATCATTCTCGTAAAGTGTGAGTGAGTCAGTGTTATAAACATGACGCTCTGGATTTGGCAGAAGTATACCTCTGTATTAAGTGGCGCTTTGGATATTTCAGATTATTTTTCGTATCAGTTGGTATGCTTATAATATTCGTCAGCCCATAGTGAGCCAAGAAAATTTTTATAAGCGTGATAAGGCAGCGCTAAATTGACTGAACCCGATAGTGATTGTATTGGGTGGTTGTTTAGTTGGCGGTGCTTTGGCCTAGAGGTCATGAAGGCAAGTGCGCGGCCGCGCAATTGAGTCGAAGCGGAGCGGTAGGCGGTATTTTTCGCCTGATTTTTTGACTTGGGCGAAAATATTAGCGGGCTCATTTTTAAATGAGTAACAATTTGTATCAGAGTGTATCAATTCATTAGCTTGATACATCTGCTAACTATCTTTTGTGATTTAAGTTTTTATTTTCACTCCCTCTGTGTTCCAATCTAAGAAATAGAGCTGGTGTCCTCGGGGTTGGTGTTGCTCAGGGTAATCAGTGTGTCTGTTTTTGCAGGTCGTAGAGAAGAATTAAAAAAGGAAACGTTATGTATTTTAAGGCCGGGATATTGTCGTTACTGGTTGTCACTTCACTGGCTTTTGGCGAGGGTGTTGAGGGCAGCAAGCCGCCCAATGTATTGTTTGTGATGGTCGATGACCTTCGAGTTGAGTTAGGTGCTTATGGCGGGGAACATGTGCTCTCGCCTAATATTGATGAATTGGCCGGCCAAGGCACGCGGTTTGCGAATGCCTACGTCAGCGTGCCTGTCTGCGGTGCATCTCGGGCAAGTTTGTTTACCGGCATGCGAGCTACGCCAGATCGTTTTACCAACTACTACACCTGGGTAGAAAAGGATGCCCCTGATGCGACTACCATTTTTGAGGAGTTTAAAAACAACGGTTATCATACCGTTGGATACGGTAAAATTTTTCACCAAACACAAGATACGGCCAGCAGGAGTTGGAGTAAAAACAATGCCTGGACAGCTGATCATGACCAGAAGCCAGCCTTAAAGACTGGATGGCGAGACTATCAGCGACCTGAAAATATCGCTGAATTTAAAGAAACTAAAAGAGGTCCTTCAACTGAGATGGTTGACGGGCCTGATGACATTTATTTTGACGGAAAGGTTGCTAATAAAGCGATCGATACCTTAGCCACGTTGGCTAAGACAAAGCAGCCATTCTTGCTGGCAGTCGGTTTTGTGAAACCGCACCTGCCTTTTAACGCGCCTAAAAAGTACTGGGACCTATACGATGCCCAGCAGTTTGAGTTACCTGAGGCAGCATTACCAAAAGCAGCACCCAAGCAGGCCTACCATCATTTTGGTGAATTACGTGCTTACAGTGACACGCCGGAGGCGCCTCAGCCCGTAGGGCCAGAGCAGGCGCGGCGTCTGGTGCATGGCTACCATGCTGCAGTTAGTTATGCTGATGCGCAGGTGGGCAAGGTTTTAGACCAGCTCGATGCGTTAGGCTTAAGCGACAATACTATTGTGATTTTGATGGGCGACCACGGTTATAGTTTGGGTGAGCACGGCTTGTGGTGCAAGCATTCTACGTTTGATGTGGCCACTAAAACACCGTTGATTATTCGTGCGCCAGACATGCCGGCCAATCAAACGATTGAGGGCTTAGTTGAGTTTATTGATGTGTTTCCAACCTTAACAGAATTGGCTGGGATCGAAACGCCCGCGCAAGCAGCGGGTATGAGTTTAGTTCCGTTGCTAAACGATGCTAGCCAGCCTGCGAGGTCGGCAGTGTTTCCGCGCTACCATGCGGCCGAGGCGATTCATACTAGTGAATATACGCTAACGCAATGGTTTGGTAACAATGGTAGAGCCTTCGCTGAAATGCTCTACGACAATAAAAATGATCCGGATGAGACTCGTAATTTAGCGAAGTTGCCAGAATATAAAAATGTGCTAAATGATTTGAAGACCCAATTAGCGGACCATATGAAAACCCGTAGATAAAATAGCTTGGTAGCAAAGCCATTACGCTTTGGTTACAGGTAAAGCGGTCCGTTAAAAAATTCGACTTTACATCGGGCGTGCCCTTCAAGAGCGCGAGGCGTGTGCGGCTGCCACCAATGCCAGGAGAAAAAACTATGTATTACAAAATGGCACTATATATTTTTCTCGGATTGCTTTCGGTTGGTGTCAAGGCTGCAGCAGAGGTTGCTGGCCAGAATGAGCAGCCGAATGTTTTATTTATTATGATCGATGATTTAAGAGTTGAGTTGGGTGCGTATGGTGGCGAGCATGTGCTGTCGCCCAATATCGATGCGTTAGCTGCGCAGGGCACACGCTTTGCTAATGCCTATGTGAGCGTGCCAGTTTGCGGTGCGTCCCGAGCCAGTTTGTTCACTGGTATGCGCGCCACTCCTGACCGCTTCACCAACTACTATACATCGGTCGAAAAAGATGCGCCCGACGCGACAACTATCTTTGAGCAATTTAAAGATAATGGCTACCATACCGCTGCTTACGGCAAAATTTTTCATCAAGTGCAAGACACTGCTAGTAAAAGCTGGACGGCAAAAAAAGCGTGGAATTGGCGCCGGCATACGCAAAATCGTGACTATCAATTGCCAGAGAACATTGCCGAATTTAAGAGGACGAAAAGCGGTCCTTCAACAGAAAGCTATGACGGGCCTGATGATGTCTATTTTGGCGGTAAACTAGCTAACAAAGCTGTCAAGGTGATGTCTGATATGGCGGCATCTAAACAACCATTTCTTTTAGCGCTGGGTTTTACGAAACCGCATCTACCTTTTAATGCACCTAAAAAATACTGGGACTTATATGACGCCCAGCAATTTCAATTAGCAGAAAACTCCTTGCCTGAGGGTGCGCCTAAGCAGGCTTATCATCAATTTGGTGAGTTGCGTTCTTACAGTGACACCCCTAAGGCTCCTCAGCCTGTAGGCGAGGATCAAGCTCGGCGCTTAATACATGGTTATCACGCTGCTGTAAGTTACACCGATGCGCAAGTGGGTAAGGTTTTGAAGCAGCTTGATGCCTTGGGCTTAACTGAAAATACCATTGTTATTTTGATGGGCGATCATGGTTATGCCCTTGGTGAGCACGGCTTGTGGTGCAAGCACTCTACCTTCGATGTGGCCACTAAAACGCCGTTAATTATTCGGGCGCCAAATATGCCGGCGAATCAAACGGTTGAAGGATTGGTCGAATTTATTGATATTTTTCCAACGTTAACAGAGTTGGCCGGTTTTGATTCACCAGCCCAAGCAGTCGGCATAAGCCTAACGCCGCAGCTGAGCGATTCTAGCTTGCCAGCCAGGTCGGCAGTGTTTCCTCGTTATCATAGTGCCGAGGCCATTCACACCGACCAGTACACACTGACCCAGTGGTTCGGGGCCAATGGTCGGGTTAGGGCGCAGATGCTTTACGATAACAAAAATGACCCTGATGAAACGCGCAATCTTGCGGACTTGCCTGAATATCGAGAAACATTGGCTGACCTGAGCGCTCAGTTAAGTGCTTATCTAAAAGCGCGCAGGTAGGTGGGCAGGGCTTTCGTCGGCATCGTATAGCCATTATGACGGCAGCATTCCTACATCTTCTGGTTTGTAACAGTATGTAACAGGGGGCCCGGTTGGTATATTCAGTTACCATCTACTACCTTAGCCTGTTGAATTTAATGCTACTTTTAACAAGTACCTGTAAAAACGGTGTGCAAACGTTGTCGGTCGAGTAAGGCTGACACATGCCAAAAATTCCAGGCTTTACAGCGCAATAAGCCTAAGATGAATATAATGAGTTGGAACTTCCGAGGAAATCTTTTGTTGGTATTTATTTCATCCGTTTTTAGGGCGTCGGTTATTGTCGCCCTCATGCTTAGCCTGAGCGGCCAGGTTTTTGCTGCCGATTGGTATGTTCAGGCTACAGGATCGAATGCTAATTCCGGAAATTCTTCTTCAGCACCATTCCAGACAATTGCTAAGGGGATTTCGCAGGCCAGTGCCGGCGACACCATCTATGTTATGGATGGGATCTACCGAAATGGAAACTTTAATACTAATAAGCAAGTGGGTGTAAATCCAACGAGTTTGAATAACGGTGCTGCCGTTAATATTAATAAATCTGGAACAGCTGGAAACCCAATCACCTTAAGAAACCTGCCCGGTCACTCGCCTAAAATTGAATTTGATGGTTCTGGCGGTATTACGCTTTCTAACAATGCGAAGTTCATCATCATCGAAGGTTTTGAAATTGAAGGGCCATCACAGTTTATTGATTATGACCAAGGCATGGCTAACAGGGCTTATAAGGTTTTGGTTGCAGAAGATGAAGATCCCGCGACTAACTTTAATCGCAATTATTTTTCTGGCAAAGGTATATGGGGTTACGGTATTCACAACAATGTGATTGTTAGAAATAACGTTGTTTATAATACGCCGGGGTCTGCTATTCGTTTTAATGACTCCGATTATATGACTATTGAAAATAACGAAGTGTATAACGCCACTTGGTGGACCACTTCGGCATCAAGCGCCATTGTTTATGCAGAGACAATATCGGCTGCTGGTGATAACGGCACTGATGTGAAAATGATAATGCGGGGCAATGTTGTTTATAACTGCTGGAACCGTATCCCGTTCTATGTAACCCAGCTGCCGGATAACTCAGGCAACACTAACCCAAATTATGGCACCGCAACTTATTCTTCAATTCTTGATGGACAAGGTCTTTACGTAACGCGAAGTGACCCTTCTTATGCAGGCACTTTTTTGTTTGAAAATAATTTGCTTGTTAATAACGGTAAAAACGGCATCAACTTTGACAACTCGCTGGGCGCTACAGCGATATACAGAAATAACACGCTGTATTACAACGGTGTGCATGAAATCATTCAGGATTTATCAGTTGCGCAGGGTAATGCACCACACCGTGGCCAGAAAGTTGCTGGAATTAAAGCGAATAAGGTTTTAGCTGTGGAGGCAGCAAACAATATTATTGTGACTCGAGACAATCAATTCTCGGCACTGTCTCTGCTGAACGTCAATGGTGTGTATAGCAACAGCGCATCGATTACTACTGCTAACAACATCTTCTTAAATGGGTCAGTTAGTGACTCAAACAATACCGACCAAATAAATGTGTCACCGTTATTTGTGAGTGCCCCGTCCACTGTGAATGGGCCCATTAACATGGTCGGTACCGACTTTTCAGTTTTGGTCTCTTCTCCAGCTATCGATGCAGGTGACCCTGATTACTCACCGATAGATGATATTAACGGCGTGCTCCGTCCAATCGTGCCTACTCCAAACCCCGACGAGATTGCAGTCACTAGCTTCGAAGGTGGCTTCGACGGCTGGGGGACTTTTGGTGGTGCAAGCTTGGCGCTTTCTACCGTTCAAGCTAAATCAGGCGGTGGCAGTCTTTTTGTTAGTGATCGGCAATTTAATTATTCGGCGCCTAAGTTGGTTTTAGACGGCTTGCTAACGGTAGGCCAAACCTACACGTTTTCGGTTTGGGTAAAATTGGCGTCCGGTGTTTCTGGTACTGCGCAGATCGCCATTAAAAAATTCATTGGTGGCTCGGCTAGTTACAATAATTTTCCGGCGGCGGTGACTGCCTCAGACGGAAGTTGGACCCAAGTCACGGGCAATTACACGCATGTTGCGGTAGATGATACCGGCGGCGACGATATTATTGTTTATGTGAAAGGGCCGACCAGTCCGAGCAATGGAAAAGAATATTACATCGACGATTTTTCAATCTTGACTCAGGGCACTACACCGATAGATTTTGATGCGCTGGTCAACAGCAATCCAGCCAATATCGTTGATATAGGTGCCTACGAATATCAGTCTCTTGACATTGATAATGACGGTTACAACGACGATGTCGATAATTGCCCCAATGACTCTAATCCGAGTCAGGCTGATTTAGATGGCGATTTGACGGGTGATGTATGTGATATCGATGCTGATGGTGATGGCGCGAATGGCGACGGCGCCGGCGGGCCTAGCGCATCTGATGCGAATGACTTAGATGCCACTATCACTATCGACACCGATACCGATGCGGTTGACGATCTCATCGATAATTGTGTGTTAATTTCTAATAGCGGCCAAACCGATACCGATAGCGATGGAGCGGGTGATGTCTGTGATGATTATCCTTTCGACGATTCAAGAACGACAGCCACTGGCGACTTTGTTTGTGGTTTCATAACACCCACTACATTTGGCTGTTACTACGAGACGGGCGATAGCGACGGTGATGGAGTCGATAATTCAGTGGATAATTGTCCTGACCTGGCGAATACCGATCAATCTAATAGCGATAATAACGGGGTGGGCAATTGCGAAGGGGTTAACGTTCCAGTGCTGGGAGGTATAGGGTTGTTCGCCTTAGGGTTAGCGATACTGTGGCTGGGAGCCGCACAAATAAGACGAAAGTAGCACTGTGCTCGAGGAGGGTTCACCCTGTGCTGGACGGGATGCGTCTCAAATCCTCTTTCACCAAGCTCAGCCCAACAGAGCTCTTGATTTAAAAAACAGCTAAATAGAGTTCACTTTGACGACATCTTGGTCGTATTTCAGGCTGATACACTGAAATGCGGGGCATTGATGCGCATGCTTGATGGTCAGTCCGAGTAAATTTGGTTGTTAAGCGTACAGCTAGCATCGCAAGATTGCTCTTCAATGAGGGCCGACATGCGCTCACAATAAGAATTTTAAAGATTTGTATCAAAGTGTATCAATTCCGCCGATTGATACAGCAGGCAACGTTTTTGCACTTAGTAGTGCCCACATTTTCATCTATTATTTAATCAACTATGCGCCAGCTCTTATAGAGAAGCCTTGAACCAAAAACCTAATTTTAATCAAGGGGAAAAGAATGAATCTGTCTAATTTGTCAGTATTGACGCTCGCAATCGCAGCCAGTGGGGCCGCCCAAGCAACGCAAGTGAGTTTTGACTTGTCACCTGCAACATCCGCAGGCAATGTTTTTCAGTCGTCAGTGAGTTTTGTGAATGGCGATTATTTGCTGACTATCACAGGATCCTCTCAGGCTCCCCTTGCTGATCCTGATCGATGTGCCAACGTTGCGTCGCAGGCTTCGGTCGATGCTTCAGGCAACCCAGTCAAGATTGGAGTGGGGGTTGCTGAATGCGCCACTACTTTGGATGCCTCCGGTAATGTTGTGCCTAAAGACTGGAGCATAATAGAAAGTGAAACATTGAACGTGTCGCTGAGCACATTTTCAACTGATGCGAGCGGCAATCCCATAGCTGTTGCTGCAATTCCCTTTACCAATATCGCGTTTGATAGCCCTGAAGCCTTGGTCAGTCGACGATTTGGCGGTGAAGAGCGGGCAACCCTTAGAGTGAATGATACTGATTACCTTATCAAGGGTGGAGCCGCAGGTTTCACGGTGAATTCGGACTGTGGGACTTATGTAGGTGAATGCGGCACTGACGCGAGCGGTAATCTTGTCGACAATACTACGAGCGATGGCAGCTGGGCTGCTGAACAGGCAGCGAGCTTTTCATTAACGGGTGGTATCGCATTTGGCACCGATGCTTCGGGGAATCCCAATGCGACCAGCTTCAGAATAACCAATTTATATGTTGATGTTGACCCAGACATTGATGGCGATGGCGTGGCTAACGGCATCGATTTGTGCCCAACTGTTTCTGATGCAGCAAATCAAGTTGACACCGATTTGGATGGTTTGGGTGATTCTTGTGACGATGATCCGGACGGTGATGGCACTGCGGACATTACCTTCACATTTGGACCTGACTTCGCTGACGGAAGTCAGTTCGGACAGCCCTCATTTACCTACACCTCTCAGTCGGGTGATTATACGTTGACAGTGACTGGCTTGTCTGAGGCTGCAGAGACGACGCTTGCTAGACAAGCAGGCACGTCATCTTTAAACGCTCCGCGTGGTATTGGCGTGAAATCAACTGTTGAGACCCCGGCTGATTGGACTATTCGCAAAATATCCAGCAGCACGGGGCTTGAGGAGAGCGAAGGTTTAAACTTTACTCTGACCAATGCCGCTGGGGCTCGTGTGCCGTTCTCTGAAATAGGCTTTCAGACGCCCTCAGCGAATTTCCTCTCAACCAATGAGCGGCTACAGCTAGCAATCAATGGGAACTCTTATACCGTCAAGGGTTATGCCTTTGCCGACAGAGGCGATGCAACAGATGCCAGTACCTGGCCTGTAATTAATGACGATGGTGTGGACGCATCTTACGTGGGTAATTGCGCACCGGCGAATTGTCCGATTGTTGGCTGGGGTAGCGCGAATCCCAATGGTGCTGAAACGGCGTCGTCTTTTAGTTTAACGGCTGATACGGCCTTTAATTCGCCTACAAATGAAACCGCGTTTTTGTTAGCGAGTTTGTCAATACAGGTCAACCAAGATGCGGATGCGGATGGGGTTTTGAACCCTGTAGATAACTGTCCCGAAAATGCCAACCCGAGCCAGACAGATTCGGATGGCGATGGTCTAGGTGATGTGTGCGATCCTGACCCGACTGGCACCGGTATTGCGGGATTGCAGTTTGATTTCGAGCCGAGTTCGAACATCTTTGGCCAAAACTCTATTTCGCTGACCCAAAATACCTACACATTGACCGTAACAGCAACATCCGGAGCGGCAGCGGCGACGCTTGCTCAGCAAACAACGACCGGGCTGGGGGTTAATAACGGTGACGGTACTTGGCTTATCGAGGACGATGAGCGGCTGAGGTTTGCATTGTCAGATAGTGCTGGCGAGCCAGTGCCTATGAAGAACATTCGATTCCAAACCGCTTACTCTGCGCACCTGTTTGGCAATGAAACAGCGACCGTTGGCCTGAATGGCAAGAATTACCTTATGACCGGTGCTGAGAGGGTTACTAATAACACCGATGGTCCTTATCTTGGGGGCGCTTTGGGTGTTTATGTAGACGGTGTTCAGGGCAATCCAAACTGGGCTGCAATTTCAGGGCCGGAGTTTACGCTTGAGCCAGGCTTGAAAACGGTTAATGAAGTGACGAGCACGTCTGACTATAGAATCTGGAGTTTGCGGGTTGATGTAGACATTGCTAATAACCTTGTCGATCAAGACAGTGATGGAATCCCAGATGATTCCGATAACTGCATAGCCGACAGTAATGCCGATCAAGCCAACTTAGATCAAGATTTGGTGGGTAACATCTGCGATTCTGATATTGATGGTGATGGGGTTGCCAATGATATTGAAACTACATTGGGCTTCGACCCCGCAGACGCATCCGATGGTGAAGCCGCTGCTGCTGCTGCCTTAGAAGCGGCCAATGGTGGTGGCGGTGAGCCGGTCCAAATTCCAATGGTTGGTGGTCTGGGGCTTCTAGCCCTTGGTTTATCAATGCTCGGTTTGGGTGTGCTGCGGAAAAGAAAGTAGATTGTCTGCTCTTAAAAAAGCCGCGGCAGTTGCCGCGGCTTTTTTTATTGATTACACAAGGCCTGATTGTAGGTTTGACTATAATTAATCAATTGCAGATAAACTTTTTAAATAAGGCGTTGCTACTTATTTTATTCTCTAGTGTTGTGACTGCTTGGTTAACTTTATTGTTATTAAAAATTAATTAGGAAATTAATGTAATGCTGCTTGTTCGAGAGCTAAGAAGTTTATTGGTGGCAGTAATCGCTGCAGTTGGCGCGTCTGTAAGCGCTGCCTCAACCTCGAGTCAGACACTTACGCAAGTCATTGATGGGCAGAGTGTGATTCGTGAATATGCTATTCGTTATCCGCAGGTGCCCGATCAAAGCAGTTATCCGGTTGTGTTTTTTTTTCATGGGGCGGGCGCTTCTTCAGGATTAAATTTGTTAAATACACAGTTGGAAAATTTAATTGATACGGATGAGTTTATTGGCGTTTTTCCAACGGGTTATGATCCCTCAGGCTCCAATAATAATAGGTGGAATGTCACAGGCGAAACGCTTGCAGACGATGTTGAGTTTTTTGAACTCATGTTGTCTGAGCTTGCTGCTGATCCACTCATAGACTTAGGCAGAGTTTATGCTATTGGTAGATCTAACGGCGCTGGTATGGCCAATAAGCTTGGCAAGCAAAAAACGGGTCTGCTCAAGGGTATTGCTCCCATTGTAAGCCAGCAGGTCGAGTCTATTGGGGTGCTTGCGACGACTGAGGCGCTGTCGGTATTTCAGGTCAATGGAGATGCTGATACTGTCATACCAATCGAGGGTGGTTTTATTGCTTGGCTGGGCGCCACGTTTTTGTCGGCTCAGGCGAGCGCGGAGAATTGGGCTGCTAATTTAAATTGCGGGTCTATCCCTCAGAGCGAACAGTTGCTGTGGGGTAATTTATCGGTTCAGGCTTATACTTACTCTGACTGTCTTGAAAATCGAGAAGTTCGCTATCATGCGGTCGAAGCCGCGACGCACTCGATGAATCTGGGTCAGGGGTTCGATCTCTATGCTGAAATATGGAATTTTTTTAAGGCCCAGGAGGCTTCGGCTTCCGAATCAGTTAGCAGTGTGACCGTCCCTGCTGTGGGCGGCTTTGGACTTTTAACCTTAAGCGCCTCTATGTTGGGGTTGGGTACTTTTCAAGTGAGACGAAGATAGTTTGAAAATTTTCGCGGATGCTATTTCATCATGAATAAAAAGAATACTTTTCCTCACTGGCTGCAGCCGGTCTTTCTTTTTTTAGCTGCAGTGCTTAGTGCCAGCTTGTCGGCTCAAGATCTTTCGCACCGTAAAACAGCACTCAGTATTAAGGTGCAGGATACCAATGGCGATCCCGTTGCCAGTGCCGTAGTTGATGTGCAAATGAAAAAGCATGCGTTTAAGTTTGGCTCGCAAATTCGTGATAAGTTTGTTGCACTTACGGAGGCCGAGTTTAATGCGCTGTCTGACACGCAAAAGAAAAATCTTTTGCCGGATTTAACCAATGTTGTAAACGCGGGGCAGACGCCTGGCGCGCACTTGCCAACGACGCAGGCCGAGCGGTATATCCCTACCTGGGCTGACGCCGAGGCGTACCGACAAGTCATTTGGGATAATTTTAATCATGTGGTGCCAACGATTGGTATGCAGTGGACGCAATATAATAGTAACGGCCCTAGTATTCCCGACACCGCTATCGCGTTAGTTAAATCAAAAGGTCTAGGTGTTACAGGTGCATCAGTGGTTTGGCAAAAAGATGCCTGGCCTACGCCTAATATTTATCGCTCGGCACAATCGCCCGACCCTGTAGTTTTACACACGGCACTGGTTAACGATCGATTGAGTGAGGCGGGTATTCTGCGCAGGTTTAGTGATTCGGGTGCGGGGCCTACCATATCCGAGTGGAAGATACTCAACGAGCCAATACACGAGGAGTATTTTTGGCAAGCATTTACGCCGCCGTCGGCAAATATTTATGCCGACGAGGTGGCGACCCTGACAGATTTCTTTATACGGGCAAGAGCCATTAGGCCTAACAGTATTCTGTCGGTCAACGAATACGGGATATTAAATTCCAACCCTAATAATGACAATGCCGTTATTGAATACCGTGATTTGGTACAGAGTTTATTAAATGCTGGTGCTCCGATTGATCAAATTGGCGTACAAGCACATATTTCACGCACCGATGTTACGAAAGCGGATATGCATCGCCGGATCGACATCCTAGCGCAGACGGGTTTGTCTATTGAGATAACTGAATTCGATGCACGTGATGATCTAGCAGTGCCTCAGTTAACGCCAGCGCAGCAACAGCAAGTGTTCCAAGATCTACTAGAGGTTTCGTTTGAAAATACCAACGTCGATGGCTTTATTATGTGGGGCTTTTGGGACCTAGGTCATTGGCGCGGCAATGGCCCTTTGTATGATGAAAATTGGAATGTAAAAACCGAAGCGTCGCCTTGGTTCAATTTGGTTAAAGGTCAGTGGATGACTCAACTTGCAGGCCAAAGTGTAGATGTTGATGGCCAATGGGATGCACCTGACGGCGCGTTTAGTGGGGTGTATGACTTTAGTGTGAGCGCTGGAGGTATAACCACAGAGTTCACCGACTATAACGTGTTTAATGATGCCTCCGGTTATGACCCAGGCGCCGTATCAGTGACGAGCTTTGAAATTGGTCAGGAAAATAACTGGGTTTCGTTTGGCGCAGCGTCGCTTGCTACTACGTCGTCAACATCAGCGCATACGGGGGCTCAGAGCCTTTTTATTAATAATCGTAGCGTCGACTATGCCAGCCCTAAACTAGTCCTGGATGGCTTATTAACGGTAGGTCAAACGTATACGTTTTCGGTGTGGGTGAAATTGGCTCCTGGTGAGGAGGGCACAGCTCAAATCACTATTAAAAAATTCATTGGCGGTTCTGCTAGCTACGACAACCCTGCGGGGCCGGTGACCTTATCCGACCAAGATTGGACTTTGGTGACGGGAGACTACACTCACGTTGCAGTTGATGACTCTGCGGGCGATGATATTTTCGTTTATGTCAAAGGGCCCAGTGGTGTTTCTGGCGCGTGGGCGGATTATTATATTGATGACTTTTCAATCGTTGAGCAGGGGGCCTCGCCGGTCGATTTTAATGCCTTAAACGGTACGATCGTGCTTGTCGTTCCGGTAACCGATAACGACGGTGATACGATTGACGATTATGTCGATAACTGCCCCAATACCTCCAACCAGGCTCAGGCTGATTGGGATGGTGACTTAGTGGGTGATGCGTGTGACCCTGATGCTGACGGTGACGGAGCTAACGGCGATGGCGCTGGTGGGCCAAGTGTGTTCGATGCCAATGATTTAGACCCCAATGTTACTATCGACAGTGACAACGATACGGTCGACGACCTCGTTGATAATTGCAGGCTAGTCATTAATGGTGATCAATTCGATACAGACAGCGATGGCGCAGGAGATGCCTGCGATGATTATCCGTTTGATGACACAAGAACGACTGCCAGCGGCAACTTTGTTTGTGGTTTCATCACTCCTACCACTTTTGGCTGTTATTACGAAACGGGCGATGCTGATGGAGATGAGGTGGATAACTCGGTAGATAACTGTCCTAATTTGGCGAATACCGACCAATCCAATAGCGATAACAACGGTGTGGGCAATTGCGAGGGGGTTAATATTCCTACTTTAGGTCACGTCGGTCTACTGGTGTTGGGTTTGTTGATGCTTTGCTTTGGCGCAGTGCAGTCGCGCCGTTATTAGAGAGTGATTATGCAGGCGAAAAAAAGCCGCGGTATCTGCCGCGGCTTTTTTATAGGGCTCTTATCGCCTAGCTAATATCGCTGAGTTAAGCCGCCATGCTTTTTACCCTTTGCGTCGAATGCAGCCAAGGCCAAGCAAAGCAGAGCCAAACAGCCATGCAGCTGCCGGAACCGGTACTGCTGTTACTTTCACGCCTATAATTCGATAATCAGCTTCGCCGATCGGGTCAGTGTTCTTTTCATTAGCTGTAAACGATACAACTGAGCCCAGTGCGCTGCCCATCGCTATAAAAGGCGCGTCTGAATCATCAGTAGCGGTACCTCGAGCGCCACCGGACACGGTACTCACGCTACC
>Ga0075469_10000263_pt1 | contig 21944 bp, 32 predicted proteins | sample DEB08_DNA_13_FD_77577 | JGI IMG/M metagenome (GOLD analysis project Ga0075469, IMG submission 77577) | Aqueous microbial communities from the Delaware River and Bay under freshwater to marine salinity gradient to study organic matter... | ecosystem: Environmental > Aquatic > Marine > Coastal ...
GGTTACACCAGCAGTTGCTGACACATCATTTACAAGAGCTGCAACATTTGAAACCGCTGATACTGCACAACCAACAGCAGTATTAAGCTGATCGGCTAATAAAGCATCTGCAAAGCCTTCGGCGATAACAGTAATCGCAGTACCCGGATCTTCCTGTAGATATGTCATTTGTGATGGTTCAAACAGTACAGGACCGAAGCCGCCAGCAACTTTAACACCAACCATTTGAGCTTGTGTAAGAGTTGTTGCAGCTTGAGCGGCATTGGTTGCATAGCGATCAACTCGACGCTGTGCACTTGCTATTTGGTTAAAGAATGACTCTTTTGAAAAGTCGCCACGGAATGTCGCAGCATTTAAAAGAATCGAACCGCCCGAAGCGGCATTGAACATGTCAATCTTTTGTCCCAATAATTCAATTGTATTACCTACAATTTCATCATTGTAAACTTGCATGTTATTTATGGCCATTTTATTTACCTACCTAATCGTTTATTTATGTCAAAAGCACGTTGCTCCGATTCGGTCATTTTAGAGCCGGAACCTGAAATTTGTGTGCTACCTTTGGAGTTGCCCCCGCTATTGTCGGGCGCTAAGCGCACCGCTTTACCATGGTCCGTTTCTGACCAATCCTTTATCGCATCGCTTAGCGTTCTATCCCCGATCTTGACTTCGCCATCAATCAGTTGCGCCTGCTGCTTAAAGTATGAATTTACATACTCCAAATGCAGTGGATTAACACGTGCCTCGGTTAATGCCTCTGAAAGGCTATTGCCAATTAGCGTGTTGCGCTCTTTTTTCTCAAACGTGCTTACCATTTCAGATAACTCGTCTATTTGTTTGGTGTACTTGCTGGAACTCAGCGTCAATGCTTGCTCATAATTTTGTTTATCTTCAAGCTCTTTTTGCTGCTGTTGGGCTTCAAGTGCTGCAAGCTTTTGGACTGCTGATTGATTTTCGCTGGCTACATTTTTCGTAGACGCTAGTTTGTCCAATAATTCTGTGTTTTTACTTGTCAGACCGCCAGCTAGCTGGTGAACCGCTTCCATTTGCTCGGGCGTTAGCCCTTCGATTTTATCTAATCCATTTAACATTATTTAAACCCTTTAGGTTGGTTGAGTGCTTTGCACCGATATTGTTTATTCATTACCCGTTGTCCCCTATCGCATCAAAAGCAAGCGATAATGAGCGTTTTTCTCTTAGCTTATTTAGCGGTATCGGAACAAATAGTTCATCCAGCGTTAGATCTTTGAACCGTTTCGTTGTTAATCCGCCGTCTAAAAATAATTTGCCTCTTTCTTTGCCTAGCACATCCATTACGAAAGCTCTGCCCTTTGCACCTTGGCCGCCCTGCTCTTTTAGCCAATCATAATATGTAAGGTCGGCTTTTACTTGTTGACCACCTTCAACACCTCTTGACGCTCTGGTATTCACGCTGTCATCCAACGCATATCGTTTGTCCAATACGGGTGCTGTACTGCTACGGCAATTCGGGTGCGCTGGTGGATATCGTTTGTTTTTGTCATTCTTTTTGTATATCTGCCCGTCAAGACCTTTGCACGTTGAACTCGTGCGATTGTCTAGCGTAGATACCCACTCATAGCCCAGAACAATATCATCGTTGGCATCGAATGTCGCCTGCCTAGCTAAGTTGCTAGTGTGCGTCGTGGCGGTACGCACCATGGTCTTGATGGACTTTCGGTTTTGGTTTTCTAGATAACCGCCTTTGCCTGCAATATCTTGTGTGATTTGTTGATTGGTCCTGCCCGTGACAAAACCTGTGCGAATAATATCGCCTACTTTTTTAATCTGGCTAGCTTCCCAATCTTTGACAAACGGCTTGAGCATTCGAACACCATCAGAGTCGGGGAACACTAATGGATTTCCCGCAACAGCGGCGTTAATTTGTGTAGCAGAGGGAGCAACTAAATTTATCGCGCCAGACTCAATAGCTGTATCTAGACTGGCCGCTTGCCATGCGGCTTCATCTTTTGAAAATTCGGCCAGTTGAGCAAGTAGTATGTCTGCATTGTATTCGCCGTATACGAGCAACGATGCTTCCCGATACTGCTTTATCAATACGTTAGCACGTGCAAGATCAACTGCCCCCGTTGGTGCATCAGACATCACGATCTTCAATTCTCGCTGTAGCCGAGTCAAATAAGGGTCAAACAAATTGGCCAAGTAACCAGCGAACCGCTGAACATACACAGCGTGTCGTGACGACTGCTGGACCGTTAGCTCTGTCACTCAGCTATGTCCATGCCTGTGCCAGCAGTAGCGATCAACGCTTGCTCGTCTTGTGCCGTGCGCTCGGTATTTGCTATCTCGCCTCGCTGTAAATTTTCGTATAATGTATCATATGAAATTGCGCTACTTTGCCATGCCGCTAATAGTGCTGTCAAATCTTGTCCGCTCATTCCGGTCGGATTGTAATCGGTATTTAGCGAATATGTAGCATCGGCAGTACCGCCCATCCAAACAGATGCAAAATCAATGGCCTTTGTTAATGCTTCACTGACCGTGATAGCAACATTGGCTGTTGTTGAATTCTGTGCGACTTGGTCAAGACTTTTAGCTTCGGCAGATTCTGCGCCGCTTTGTCTAGGTTTAAGAGCCTCTGCACCCAATGCCGCCATACGTTGTTCATCGTCTTGTAATGATATCCTAAGCGCATCGCTGTTGCCGTCTGGTTGCAATATGCCAAATGTCGCGTCACTAGAAACATTAGACCACTTGACGCCGTTGCCCATAAGCATATTTTGCCCAGACTGTGCGCCAGTCTCATACCAAATAATAAAGCTTGAGAAGTGATTTTTACTGTTATAATCTGCACTCACTTGGTAGTGATGGTAATTCATGTCAACCAAATCATTGATTGCGGATTTTTGTTCTGCGCCAATCTCAATAAAATAAAAAGGTATCTCATTTGCCGTATTGCCGTTGATGATAACTGGCAATGGCTCGTCAATTAGTGATCCCTCGTCGCCGTATAGCGATTGATGATAAATGCCGTCGATTAATTCAAGCACTCGATATTGTTCCTCGACAGTAACAGAGTAGCCTACTCGCGTTGTCGTTTGTTCCTTGAGGATCACTAGTGAGAGTTTTTCTATATTGTCAATTACCTCGTAATCCCAATTGATAATTGATTCAAATTTGTAATGCAGTATTTTTGGACGCAAATTCATTGTTTCAACATCAAGCTGGCTTGAACCTTCGGGTGTTGACGGGCGAGCAACTAAAATACCTGAATGTGGTGCTATAAATGCCTCTGTTGCCGCTTTCTTTGCTAGTCCACGTAATGTCGTTCCGCGACTATCGGCGTTGATACTAAGGTATTCAACAAGAGGCGGTAACTCGGTAACAGCATCTTTTGCAAATATTAATCCAACTAAGCCATCAACCGTTCTGCCTGTTGCACCATAAAACGATGCTAGCGCCAGGTATTTCCGGTATGCCGCTTCGCCTTCTGCTGTTAATGAACCGTATTGCCTAATTGTTTGAAACCCATTTTGGTCGTCGTCGATTGTTGAGCAGCACATTGACGCAAGTGGCGGAAGAAATTTGACACCTCCGAGCTTTACTGCACGTTCACCAGCTACAGCAGCGCGATTGCGCTCAACATCTGGCAGCAAATCAATGTACTCTTTTCTTGGTTCTGTAACTTGAGTCATACTATCATTCTACTTGCGTTGGTAGTTGGCTTGACGATCGGAAATTTATAATGAATAAGGTACCCACATGCATCATTCGTGTGGTCAGTATTTTGGCTTTTATCCGGCTCACCTGCTTTATTGTAGATTTGCTGCTCCAAATTAGAAGCATGTACTGGACATTTGTCGCTATTGACAAAATGAAGGCCTTTCTTGAAGCTCATATTCACTGACAAAATTCTATCTTTAACAAACGGATTCCTATTTTTAGCTAACACTTGGAATCCGGCGTGTCGCAGTAGTTGTATCGACGATGCTGATGCATCTTGAGCGTTTCTATTTCTACCACTTGCATCGGGATAAATATTAATCTGACAATTCTGGTAGCGTTGTTTGATGGTTTCGATCATGCTGGGGGTATCATAGCCGCCCGTAATTTCATCGACACCGTAACAAACATTTTTGCGAATCACAGAAATAACCGCAGACATGTTGCAAACGTTGAAATCCAGTCCAATGTGCAATGGCTCGCGCCCGTCCCACTCGACATCTGTGTTGTGTTTGTCACGGTCGAATTCGTTATAAATCGTACCACTTGTAAGGTTAACAAACTCGCCTTCGATGTATGCGTCCAACTGTTGGGCCGGAAATTGATCGCGCATTGAATCGATGTACCCAGCGGGTAAATGCGGGTTCGAATAAGTTGGTGCTTGGATTATAACATGGCCCTTACGAGGTTTACTTTTCCAAGCCTCGTAAACGAATTTAAATCCTTCGGGAGTAGTGGTCACACCGATAGTGTTGGCCGCCCCGTCTGGCTTCTTTTGCCTGTTCCTAGATACAACGCGTAGCCAAATCTCGGCTGCATCGTCTTTTTTCAATGTGTCTAGCTCGTCACAATCAGCATCAGCATGCTCGTACCCAATAATACGATGGGGAGCGTCCATGGACCGAAAAATGATTTTGCCGCAATTAGGTATTTCTAAATAATTTAGTGGTGATTTAAAAAGTCTATATCCAATGCCTAGTGATTCAAGAGCAGCTTCAAATCTAGGAAATGCAATATTTCTGACTAGGTCATATGTAGGTAAATAAAAACCTCGATTGCACATCGGGTAAAGCAATTTGCCGATGATAGCTCGCATGATAGCCGCTTCAGTTTTCCCAGCACCAAATCCAGCAACCATTGCAGGAAATTGTGCCTTGCTGGTTATGTAGTCAAACTGCGGTTGCGATGGACTAATCGTTGCCATTGGGACTCACAATGCTGATGCTAATCGGCTGATTTGTAGCGTTTTCTGTTGCGCCATAAAAGTCAGTGGACTTGGATAATTCTTTAAGCAAGCTGACCGACTCACTGGCGTGAAATTTCTTGGTCATAAATGAACACCCATCCTTATCGACCATTGAAACATCTTCTTCGCCCAGCAATTTGGGCATCAATTTAAGCCACTGGAGAGCAACGAAATCTTTTGTGATTACGCTTCGCCCGTGCAAATGTGACTGTAAATCGTTGATGAACTCCAGTACCAGTGGCAATCGAAGCCATTTAGATGCTGTGCTTGCTGATACAGAAGCGATTTCAGCAGATGATTTTATAGAATATGTTTCCACGTACGATAGCCCAAACAATTTTTGCTGATTAGACAAATCAAGCCAACCGTCGGATTTATTCCGCTCAATTTGCTCGTTTAATTCGTCTAAATTCGTCAAAATTATCGGCCCTTAATTCGGCGTAATAGGTATCTAGCATGCGTTGATTTAAAATCTCCGCCCGTAATTCTATTGTACCTTTGCCCTTTAAATCGTCTCGTGTTACCGGATTAAAAGGAGCGTTTATAAGACTTGAAATCTTAAATCCTACTTCTTTCATAAGGTTTATTATACCATAGGGGCTAGATTTCGTCAACGCGTAACAAATACCTTCGTGCTAAATAATTAGTCCAATGCGCCGCCACATTTGCAATCAAAGACCATGCCACCTTCGCGTTTGTGATCACTTTACTTAAACATATGCGGAGCGCCAACACATTGCTAGAATAAATACTGCAAGCCATATCTGTGCTTCGCGTCCCGACGTCCCGAGTCCCGCTTTCAATCAGGCCGCTCCGGAAAAGAGGGGGGGGATCCTATACCTTTCGGGACTCGTCCTGATTTTTTTTTTTTTTTGGACTATAGGGACTAGCGGGTCTACACCGTTGGTGTCGGGGTCTTCGAGCATGTTCAATCATGTCATTTTCTCGGGACCGTCCTTTTTTCGAAAAGGACTTGGCAATGCCGCATTAAATCGTAGTGCAATAATCAGCAAGGTTGGAAGGTGTGTTTAGGCAATGCCAGAAGGACTGAGGCACTGTTAGTCCTTTTTAGGGACTCGGGAAAAGGTTCATAAATCTTCGTTGCTTTTTATAATCGGGAGTTATAGCTTATATCAAAGCGTTATAAAACAAGTATTGCAATATTACACAGAATAGCGTATAATATCTATATGGTCTGGCAATCCAGCCAGCCTTAATTAGCGAGAGACATGACATGACAGATTTAAATAGCAGTGCAGCCACAATCCTAGAAAGAGAAGCTCTTATTAATCGCGTATTCACTGATGCTGAAGATGGCGAGACATTTGAAGTAGTGCGCTATTTGAAAGGTTGGTACACGTTGGTAAATATCATGGATGAGCGTGTTACAATGAAATTGCGCCACGATGATTTAGTGGATGGCCTCGAAGATGAAGATTTTGAAGTCGAAGACGAAGCCGAAGACGAAGAAGCCGAAAGCAAAATGGCTGGCCAATTGAGAAAATACCGCGAATTATACGTCCCCACTATTGCAGCATCTGGACGCAAGAGCCTGTCCAATGGCGACACAATCGCAATGGCATTAGAAATGCACGAATTGAATGGTCTTTATCAGGTTGTCGCAGCGTTGACGGACACGGATTGTACCGAGAAATACGCCCACCTAAACGTTGGTTCTCAGCGCATGAATCTAGGCAACCGCCTTCGTGCAGCGTACATGAAAGAAGATCACAAGCACCATATAGCCGTCAAAGAATGGGCCGACCTTCGTGCAGTAAATTCGCTATTGACTCAATGCATGGAAACCGTAGATTAAATCAATCGGCCCTTCGGGGCCTCACCTTTAAAGCGAGAGAGAGTAATGGCTACAACAATATTATCAATAATACAAAAGCGTGACGAGATTGCACCCGAGGCCACTTTGTATATTGCCGAGTACGACGTGTTTAGTAAGTGGGTTGGTGGATTTCTACAGCACTGGGACACCAGCCGCAGTCAGTGGGTCGAAACGGGCCTAACCAAGCAAGACCTTAATTTAGCGTCTCAGTGGGTAAACCTTGGATTAGTGAGAATTAAGGGGAGCAAAGCATGATGTTTTCACATAAGCAAATCGTAGGTCTGTTGTGCCATGGCGGATTCATGGCCGATGATAATGGTCTGAAATTTCCTATCTCAGTTGAAGCGGCACGGGTAGTGGGTGGATGGGAAGTGACTGGCAAAGTGTTAGTAGAAGCCGGGTTCACAGGAATTTTTAACGAGTCAACACCGTATTTTTTCATGGAGTCTGAAGTTGTCCACGATGGGTTTAACGAGCAAGACGAGCTTGATATAATTCTGATCGAAACATTATTTTCGGGTAGATCACCTCTTGAAGCGGCTAAAACGTTGTCAGTTTTGAATTTAGCGTGGATAGCACTTTCATCCGAAAGTGTAAAAGGAAATACCGACGAAGAGCGCCAATCAAATGTTTGGGCCGTAATGAGCGAACACATAGGCGAGAGTTTAGGCAGTGAATGGTCTCGGGCATTGGTCGCAGAAATACGCGAATCATTTGATAAGGTGATAAGACATTGAATAATCCATTTGACCTTCCACCCCCGCCGCCCAAAGATAATGAAGATGTTCCCGTCTTCGTTCCGTCTTCGTCACCTGTCACAATATCGGTATATCAGGCTCCCCACTCTGCACTAAGCGCGATGACAATACTGTCTGATTCGTCTCGTCCTAGTGCAACGATTCTAATACGTGCTCATCCGCTTACTAGCCGAGCACAATTGTTAAGAAAAGTGGCCGATTTTGCGTCAGGAAATTTTATCGAAGACTCGGTTCCATGGGTCGATACAATTAACGGATTAAAAAAGCTTATGGGCGTGGCAATCCAGTAATTTTGAATTGGTCGATTGACTTTACCTCCCTGTACGTGATACAATAAGATTGCCCTCGAAAGAGGGTCTTTATCCTCCCCCCCCATAATTTAGAAGGTATTTATGACTGATATAATCGATGACAAAGTAAAGATTGCAATTCCCACAGGTTTATACGTTGCCGCTAAAACGTCTACAGGCGCTAAAAGCATGAATAATGGCGACGTTGTAGCAATAGCGTTGTCGGGCCGTACATTAGAGCAAACGTTGTTTATCGCAGCCGAGATGACAGGCATTGCAGTTGACGAACTTGAAGAGAGATATATACACTTGAATCAAGGCCAGCAACGTATGAATTTAGGCAACCGAATTCGTGGCGCTGTGAACAAGCATACCAAAGCTTTCGAAAAAGGTGAATTTGAGCAAGACGGCGGAAGTTACTTGGCAGTGATCGCAGAAGGTTATCCCGCTCCCGAACTACCTGTAAAGGAAGTTAAAGCGGCATAGTACCAAAACCGACTCAATTTACCGAGTCGGAATCGCCCCTTCGGGGGCATATTTAGCAAGAGACAAAATTATGAAAAATCATTCCCCTTGGATGCGCGGGTTACTAGACGCTCAATCCGCTATCTATAATGGTTCACTGGCAACAGCAGCAGCCGAAGCCACACAAATCACAAGTAAATTCCGCCTTCGCAAAACTGAATATATCAAAGGATACAGCAATTGTGTTTCATATTATCGTAGACTTTATGCGGAAGGAATATACTTAGAAACACAAATAGAGGAGATATAAATTATGATGGTTGTTAGGATTTCACAGGCCAGCGGAGCTACTAATCGCATGGAGATTGATGTGACCCCCGAACAGATTCACAGATGGCAAAATGGCGAATTGATACAAGATGCTATGCCTGATTTGACATTGGATGAACGGGAGTTCATCATGACGGGTACTACCGCCGAAGAATGGGCAGAAATGGCCGAAAGATGGGGAGAATTATAATGATACCAATCTCATTTGATAATTTTGTGGAAGACAACGAATTGTTGTTTTTGGAGATAGCATTTGACAAAGATTCAACGCTTGCTGATGTAGCTTGTGAACATTACCAGCATTATTTAGAGTCAATAGCGAATTTAGAAAATGAATAGATCAACAACACCAGAAGAAATGGATGAAATATGCGCAAAAGTAGTGGCAATGCTTGAATTCCAAACGTTTCAGTCCATATGTGATGAGTTGGGCCGTTCATATCAAAGTGTCCAACAAGCATTGCGAAGGCGCGGGATATTGATCTCAATGGTAAAATATGGCTACAAGAAAAAAAAGCTTACATACGAGGAGTACCTTAACGATGAGTCTTATTGAAATAAAAAAAGCTATTTTTGTCGAAGGTGGGTATCACATGATTGCTGCCGGGTTGTATATCCCCTTTGATAAGGTGGTCATGTCTACCACAGGCACGTTGCAACTTTACAATAATGAAAGGTTCACATGTTTAGTTAGCCACGAAAGTGAGGAGGAAGTCTTGGTCCTTATAAACAAAGAAGGCATCAAAACTATACCAGAAGTGTTACAGGGGCAAGAGTGATGAGTTTAGAACAGTACAAAGATGCAAACAGAAAAGAACTGTGGGAAATATTGCAGATTCAAGTAGAACGTATTGCAGAGCTTGAGAAATCCGGTAATGAAATGGCAATTATAATTGCAGATTTACGAGCGCATTTAAAGATTAGGGGTGAGTGATGAATGATTTACAAAAATGGTTAGTAAAAAAAGACCGCAAATTGGAAATGGCCAAAGCTTATGTTGAAGGTAAAACGGTTGCTGAAATAGCAATAGAGTTTGGCAAACCCATACCCTGTGTTAGATATGCAATGCTAGATTATATGCCGATGCAGGAAGACATAGATGTCTATAAACGTAAGTTTGTTGCAAAACAGATTAAAAATAGAAGGTACGAATGATGGATAATTCGCTACTAGCAATCGCAATCGCAATTGTAATTATTTTAGTCGTGAGCGCATTGATGGAGCAAGAGTGATGAATGAACATATTGAATTAGTTAAAAAATGGTTAGCTGACCCAGAGTCAGTTACTAAGCAAGACATGGAAGCTAATGCTGCTAATACTGCTGCTGCTTATGCTGCTGCTAATGCTGTTTATGCTGCTGCTGCTTATGCTGCTGCCGCTGCTGATTCAGATTCAGATTCTGATGCTGCTTATTGGGTAAAACGCTATGAAAAATTAAAGGAGCAAGAGTGATGGTTGATATAGCTCAAATTTGCAAACTAAATAATATGACTGAAGAAAAATACCTCAATCAAATATCTTTAAACTTTTTGGCTTTGATGGATATACAACTGGATAAAAACAACAATGAGACTCTAACAATAACTAAAGGGAATGTGTCTTTACTAATAATGCGCCCAGAGGAGCAAAAGTGATGAAAAGAAATAAGAAATATAACCCGTTAAAACAATTAAATCTAGTTGCAAAACATGCGTTGAAAAATGCGGCTATTGGATATGTTACAGGCGGCGTCGACTGTCATTTGATAGATTTGCGTAATCACAAGATTAATGTTGCTTCATATACTACAGCGAAAATGATATATGATCTGCGGCACAGATGGTGCGTATTTATTGCGGTTTTCGGTATCGACAGCGACAACAAGCGGTACATGAAGTCTAAAGAAATCACAGTCGACTATCCTTGCTATCAGACAGAGTTGGTTGACGTATTAAATGAGGAGCATACTGTGCTCGGCAAAAATTTCAATCAAAAGCACTTAATAGGCTATGGGTGGATTGCAACCCCCTCCCCCAAAGATTGGAGAGAATCCGAAGCATTTGAAATATTGACCTCTCTTGGAGCATTTGAATACAAAATTATCAACGAAGGAGTGACGACCGCAGTTTACAGAAGGGAAGACTTCGATGGCTAAATTTCCATTTAAAAACGAACCGTCCGTGATTCAGCTTGCTGCAATGAAAAAAGCGTACAAACACTCGGGATATGCTTTGTACCATGCTATGGGAGCAGGTAAAACATTCACGAGCATAAATCTAGCTTCGGCTAGATATTTAAAAGGTTCAATAAAGCATGTAATTGTGATCGTAAATCCTGGAGCCGTAAAGGACGTGTGGGACGTGGAACTGGAGAGGCATAGTCCTATAGCGTACAACATGCACATTTTTAATGCAGGCGGGGCGGCGGTTATTGGTAAATGGCAAAAGCAACGCGATCAAGATAAGATCAATTGGTTGTGTTTCGGAGTCGAAGCATTCAGCCAAGGCAACGCGATTAAAATTTTGGAACAATATATTTCCCAATACCAATCAGAAGGGATTATGATGGTCATCGACGAGGCCACAAGCATCAAGACTCCAACAGCAACAAGGACAAAGAAAATTACTAAGCAAGGACACCGTTGTGATTTTAGACTCATTTTAACGGGCACGCCTATAACACAAGGATATCAAGACTTGTGGAGCCAATTTAATTTTTTAGATCCGGCAATCGTTGATTGCAAATCATATGTACTCTTTAAAAACAAATACTGTATTATGGGCGGTTTTGAAAATCGATCGATTATCGGATACCAATGGACCGATCAATTGATGGAGCGAATCGCCCCCTATTGCGATATTGTTAGCAAAGAAAAGGCTATGCCATATTTATTGCCTAAGCAGATGCTGCCAGATTGTATAGTTGAACCGACCCCCGAGCAGAAACGAGCCATGGGACAATTAAAAGAGCAGTATGCTGCCGAAGATGGCGATGATATGCTGACCGTATCAACAGTTATGGAACGAATAACAAGATACCAACAGATTTGCGGAGGATTTTTCCCGTACGATGATATTGAGAATGGCGGATATAAAACCAAACCTATTACTGGCAAGAATCCGAAAATTGACGCCTTAATGAAAGAGATGGAATTAGTGCATGAGCAAGGGCACAAGGTCATTATATGGGCCAGATTCATTCCCGAGATTGAGTTGATATACGCTAGTCTGATTAAAAGATTTGGGGCAGATTGTGCGGTCCATTTTTATGGAGGCACAGATAGAACAGACCGCAAAGAATGCACTCGGAGATTTCAAGAGGACGCCGAGGTGCGATTCATGGTATCAACGCAGGCGGTTGGGGGCAAAGGCCAAACGTGGACCGCCGCGACACAGACGAGGTATTATAGTCAAACATTTTCATATGAAGACCGTATGCAGTCCGAGGACCGAAATCACCGACGTGGGCAAAACAATAGTGTAGGCTATCGTAATATAGTCATGAATATCGCCGCAGACAAAATGGTAGCAATCGCTATCGGCAGAAAGCATGATGTGTCCGAAGAATTTAAAGGTGGAATCGGAAGTATCGATTTAGGGTCGGAATAAAAGTTGTGCACCGACTTCTTGACGATCATACGCCCCCGTGGTACAATGAGTATGTGTGGTGGTGGGACGACCTAAGCGTAAGCTCGGTCTAGGTTTTCCGAGCCTTGATAATCCCACTCCCACACATTACCCAAACTACTATAGCGAGAGAAAAATGAACAAGTTTACCACAGAATTATCCTACCTGCAGTTGTCTTCGGCTATTAAGCTCTTAGACGAGCAAATCAAGCACCACGAATCAATCCTTAAAGGCCATAAGCGTGATCGCGAAATAATCACTGATGATGTATTGCCTCGCAAGATGGAAGAAGAAGGCCTACAAACTATCAATGTCAAAAATATTGGTCGATTGTCTGTAAGACACGAAATGCGTGTATCGACAGCGGCTGGCAAAAAATTTGAGTTGCAAGAATGGCTCAAATCCAATGGGTATGGAGAGTTGATAGGAACGTCTGTCAACGCAAGTACCTTAAAAGCGTTTATTGCTGAAAGCATTAGAGAAGGCAGGGATTATCCCGATGAACTTCTCAACATGCACAGCTTTGATCGCGCTACGTTAACTAAGATATAGAGAAAAAGTCATGACTATTAAAAATCAAGTTGCAGTAAAAAGTAATACCGATATAGCAACAGATGTTCGCCCAGAGTGGATGAAAACGGACGGCAACCGAGGAAGTGAAGAAGTCAGCAATGATGATGTAACACTGCCCCGATTGCAAATTGTGCAGGATTTGTCGCCCCAGCATAAAAAGACGAAGCCGGAATACATCGAAGGCGCAGAGGTTGGAGATTTTTTCAATACTGTTAGCCAAGAATTGTACAAAGAGTCGACTTTAATTGTGCCAGTGTACTTCAAGCTAGAATACATCATTTGGAAAGACCAAAAAGCGGGAGGAGGTTTTTTTGGTTCGTTCGATACCGAATTAGCCGCAAAGAAAGCACTTCCCGAAGTCATAGCGGAAGACGGCGGTAAAAACAGTGATTACGAGGTGGTCGACACGAATGTTCATTTCGTTTTGTTGGTCACTGGTGATGCCGATGCCCCCGACATTGAACAAGCTGTCATTTCAATGAGCAAATCACAAAACAAAGTCAGTCGCAACTTGAATTCCATGGTGCGTATGGCTGGCGGTGATAGATTCAGTAAGGTCTATCGCCTGTCGTCTTGTGACGATAAAAATAGTGCTGGCCAAGAGTATAAAAACTGGAGAGTTAAGCCAGTGGGATGGGTTTCTGAGGCAGTTTATAAGAGCGCCGAAGAAACCTATAATGCCATCATAGCTGGCGAACGTAAAGTCGATTATAGTGCGCAGAAGTCAGAAGAAGAGGCGGTCGTGAAACGTGATACCGCACCTACAGAAGATTTCGACGACGAATTCGGAGTATAACCACTGGGGGTTTCGGCCCCCTTTTTTTAATTTTTAGGAGCAAGAGCATGAACAACGATTTTGATAACACGAATAGTGGGGCAATGTTCCCAAATGACCGCCGACAAAATGACAAGTCGCCGGATTTCAAAGGCCAATGCGAGCCAGTGTGCCCTAGTTGCGGGACGATCAATAAATTTTGGCTGTCGGGTTGGAAGAAAAAAGGCCGGAATGGTAAAGGATTTTTATCTTTGGCGATGACCGCCGACAATGCGGAACAGAACAAACCGACCACAAAGCCAGATGATAAAAAAGACGATTTCGATTTCGACGAAGATATCCCTTTCTAGGAGAGAAGTCATGGGTAAGTTATTTGATGAAATCGTTAATTCAGATATGATTGCAATTGACACCGAAACAACAGGCACGTATTACCCACGAGACAAGGCATTTAGTGTTTCTGTTAGTACAAAATGGTCCGACACGTATATCGATTTTAGAAGTGACCGCACAGGAGCAACAGATGAGTTACTCAGTGCAATTGCTCGGAAAAGACCTATCATTGCCGCCCATAATGCCTCATTCGATGTCAAAATGCTTTCATCTGCTGGATACAACATTCAAAAGTCATTATTCCAGTGTACTATGGTCCGAGCTAGTCTCATTAATGAACACGAATCTACGGTTTTCCCATGGTCAAAGCAGAGGGGAGGGTATTCTCTCGATTATTTATCCGACAAGTATCTTGGAACAAGAAAAGATGAGGATTTTCATGTTGAAGCTTGTGAGTATTTCGGATTACCAGACCGGACCGCCAAGGGCAGAATTATGGAGCGTATATCTGAATTGCCTGCCAGCCTTGTGGGTCGATACGCGAAAAAAGATTCTAGATTAGCATATGACTTGTGGCAATGGCAGCAAAAGGAAATCACTTTGCAAGGGATCCAAGATATAGTATCGTTTGAACAGAAATTGTTCCCAGTGATAGTAGAATCTGAGATGCGCGGCATTCATGTTGATAAAAAAGAAGCATATAGCGCGATGGACAAATTAACGGTTCTTATTGATAAAAGCCAAAAAGATCTCAATAAAATTGTTGGCCATGAATTCAATGTTAATAGTTCTCCCCAAGTAAGGGATCTATTCCAACCATATCAATCCGAGCAGCAATGGTACGCCAGCGATGGTACGCCGTTGGAAACGACTGGTGCAGGCAAACCGTCGTTTGGTGGGCTAGCACTACATAATATGACTCATCCAGTTGCAGCGTCGATAGTCGAGATACGGTCACTGATTAAAACCCGTGACACGTTTCTAGGCTCCCACATTATAGGACATGAATATGAAGGCCGAGTGTACCCCAATATCAATCAAGTTAAAGGTGAGGACGGCGGAACAGGAACGGGCCGACTCTCTTATACCGACCCAGCCATGCAACAAATCCCAACAAGAAATAAAACAGTCGCGCAAATTGTCAAGCCGTGCTTTAAACCACCTCAGGGGAAGGTTTGGCTTGAAACCGATTTAGCATCGTTTGAAGTGCGGGTATTTGCACATCTTGTGGCAGCATACAACGATAATCTAGTGCAAGCATACAAGGAAAATCCGTCATTAGATTTCCATCAATATGTGGCCGACGAAACCGGATTGCCCAGAAACGCTACATTTTCGGGCGAGCCAAATGCCAAACAATTAAATCTGTCGATGATTTTTAATCAGGGTCGTGGAGCCACCGCCGATAAAATGGGGATGCCGTGGGAATGGTCCGAATTCATGGGCAAAGATGGTAAGAGCGTTAGATACCAAAAAGCCGGAAAAGAAGCCAATAAAATCATTAATAAATACCATGATAGGGTCCAAGGTGTACACATGTTAGCCGAGAGAGCTAAATTATACGCTGAGAAGCAATTTGTTATTAAGACAGCTTTTGGGCGCAGATTGCGTTTTCCGCACGGGTACAAAGCGTATAAAGCATCAGGAATCTTGATCCAAGCGACTAGTGCCGATATCAATAAGCGTAATTGGCTTGTCATCAATGAAGCACTTGGAAGCGACGGGCATCTGATATTGAATACGCACGATTCATACTCAATGGCAGTACCGGAGGACTGGAAAAGATATTATCGCATAGTTAGCGAAGCAATATCAGACACGACGGACATGAATTTTCGAGTGCCATTGATATTAGACCTAGATGGCGCAGGCTACAGTTGGCACGGCGCAAAAAGCGGAGAGCTTAAATGAAGCTAGATTACAAACGAATTGAATCTATTAACTTAATAGAGGATTTCGAGGATAGGGTCTTGGCGGCGGCTGTAATGTATGCCGAAGAAGGATTTTACGTAATTCCTATCAGACCTAATGAAAAGGCCATACCCCAGAAAAGCACGGGGCTACATTATGGAAGTGCGTCCTGCAACAAAAAAACAGTCGAAACGTGGTTTACTGGCAAATATAAAGGCTGGAATATCGGCATATGTTGCGGGGCCGAAGATGGGATATTTGTACTAGATGTGGATAATGGGAAGGATAAGAACGGGTTTGACGCTTTAAAGGAAATGGTCAAAGACCATGGTGAAATTAAAACGCTGAAACAAAATACCCCGTCCGGCGGCGAACACTATGTCTTCCAATGGTTTGAAAGGGGCAGGTCTTCCACCAGTAAAATCGCAAAAGGCATTGATACTAGGGGCGGCAAAGGTGCTAATGGTTCTCATATTGTGGCGTGGCCGTCGTCTATTAACGGCAAGACATACGAGTGGTCTGATGGCGGCAGGGTCATGGAGGCTCCCGAGTGGGTCGAAGAGCTTATGGGTACCCCGTGGGATACTGAGCCACGGGGTACGGGTCGCGGGAACGAGAACGTGGACGAAGAAGCGTTGGAACAGCATTTTTCACCACGGGACATTTGGAAGATGCTACAGTGTATCAACCAGAATGAGTTGGAATATGAAGATTGGGTCAAAATAGGGCAATCCATCCATAGCCAACACCCCGATGATACAGGACTTAGGTTGTGGGATAAGTGGTCCGAATCTGGCGAGCGATATGAGCAAGGCGAATGCGGCCAGAGATGGTCGGGATTCAAGTCATATGGCCCAATACGTATTGGAACACTGATTTATTTTGCCCAAGCAGGCGGATATAAGGTACAAGCCAACGTCACAGAATTGGAATTTACTGGCGAAAAGTCTGAATATGATGAGCTAATCCAAGAAATGAACGCTGAATGGGGAATAGCTGTCATCGGCGGAAAAATTCGTGTAATCGGCAATAAGCTCAATAGCGATCCCGACCAAGATGTTCAACTCATGTCCGTTGAGGATTTCAAGCTAATAACTATGAACCAACGTGTGTCGGTTTCAACTATGGGCGGTCAAGCAAAACCTGTCCCGAAATCGGTCATATGGCTGGGGGACGAACAGCGAAAAGAGTTCAGAGGAGGGATGCATTTTCGCCCCGACCAGCCTAAAGAATATGAAGCCTCTACGGGTTTAGTATACAACATGTGGCGCGGCTGGACTTCGGAGCCTGAAAAGGGGGATTGGAGCAAGCTAAAGACCCATATAATGGACATCATATGTGCCGGAAATGTTGAGTATTCCACATGGCTCCTAGACTGGATGGCCGACTTGTACCAAGACCCAGCAAATCCGAAGGGCTGTGCTGTTGTTCTGCATGGAATCGAAGGTTGTGGCAAAGGGACATTTATGGAAGCAATAGGACGTACCATTGGACGCCATTACAAGCATGTAACACAGGAAAAGCATTTTACGGGGCAATTTAATGGCCACCTGCAAGACGCCCTATTGATTTTTGCCGACGAAGTCATATACGGCGGCAGTAAAAAAACGGCAGGAACATTGAAAGCCATGGTATCTGAGCCTAAATTGACGGTCGAACGTAAAGGACTTGATGCCTATTCCTTCAAAAATTGTGCAAGAGTCGGGATAGCGTCCAACGAAAAGTGGTTCATACCCGCCGGACCCGAATCTCGGAGATGGTTTGTGTTGAATGTCTTACCTGATAAGGCCAGTAACACTCAATGGTTCAGCCCGATTTACCTTGAAATGAGGAGCGGCGGGATAGAAGCAATGATGGCCGAGTTATTGGAACGAAAAGTCACTTCCAATTTGTCGAAAGCGCCCGTAACAGCATCTTTGATTGACCAACGCGAGCGGTATATTGAGTCAAGAGCCGATACGATGGCAATGTGGTGGTTCGATATGATGGAAGCCGGAAGTATGGAAATCATTTGTTATAGAGCCGAAGGCCTCCAAGAGAATATGTGGCCATCCTTAGTATCAAAGGCTGATCTATACGATTCATATAAGGTTTGGTGCTCGACATCAGGCATCAAAGAGCGGTTAGTGTCTAAAGCGTTGTTTTATATGAATGTGTCGGAATACGGATTTAATGAAATACGACCCGCAGACCCAGAAATAGTAAGACGGAACGGCGGCAAACGCGTCCGAATGTTTGAAGTACCCACACAAGAACAGGCCCATTTGGCCTACAACAGCACGACAGGAAAAGAAATATGAATAATTCAAAAGTGACGATGATTGTTGACCTCCAATTTGGGTCTACGGGCAAAGGTCTGATAGCTGGATATCTGGCTGAACGTGATGAGCATGATACCGTAATCAATGCCAACATGCCGAACGCTGGCCACACGTACATTAACGACGTTGGCCGGACGTGGATCCACAAGGTTATTCCTAACGGTATAGTGTCACCCAAGTTAAAAAATGTTATGATCGGGCCGCAGTCAGTTTTCAGCCTAGAGCAGCTAGCAAAGGAAGTATATAACAGTGCGGATTTATTATCAGGTAAAACTGTATGGATACATGAGGGCGCGACATTACTACACGCAGACCACAAAGCATTTGAGCAGGCCAACTTAAGCGGCATTTCATCCACCATGCAGGGAAGTGCAGCGGCGTCAATAGCTAAAATGTTGAGGAACCCAAAAGAAGACTACCAAGCTAAAAATTCGGCGGATCTTAAAGAATTTGCAGACAACATCAAGATATCCAATGGCGTCATGGTCCAAGTTATAGACAACCGTAAATGGATACTTCTTCTAAAAGCATCTGACAATATTTTAGCCGAGGCAGCACAGGGATACTCATTAGGATTGAATGCCGGATTTTGGCCCTACTGCACGAGTCGTGATTGTGTACCAGCGAGATTCATGTCGGATATGGGTATTCCACTAAGCATGTTGGGCACTGTGGTGGGTACGGCACGTGTCCACCCCATAAGAGTTGGCAGTACGGCAGATGGCTACAGCGGAGATGTCTATGACGATCAAGACGAATTAACGTGGGAAGATGTGGGACAAAAGCCTGAATTGACAACAGTGACCCAGCGGCAGCGGCGGATATTTTCATTTAGTCATCAGCAAATCGAAGAAGCTATCGCGGCGTGTGAACCTGATGAAATATTTCTCAATTTTGTTAATTACGACATAGAAAAGGGAACAGCTATCGCCAAAAGATACAAAGAGCAAGTCCGGTACATTGGGTTTGGTGCTGCCCGATGTGATATCGAGGATTTGGGAAATGGATAATTACGCAGAGACAAAGCAAATCATAAACGATATGGCTAGTGTGAAAATGGCCATGAATAGCCACAAAGGTAAAATCGAAAATGCAGAAGCGGGAGAAATACTCGCCTTGATGCAGCATGAAATGGATGAATTACGCGAAGCTATAAACAGCGCTAGTTTGATGGATATTTTACAAGAGGCAGCCGATGTCCAAAATTTTCTAGTAGCGTTGATCCAGCAACAGGTAATTAAATATAGGAGTCGTAAAAATGTTGAAAATTCATGAGATACTTAGGGCACAGCATATCAGCCGATGGACTATCGTTGCCACGGCTAAACCCCAATCGTTAGCCGAGCACACATTTAATGTAGCTATGATAGCCAGAGATTTTTGCCGTCGTATGGAGATTGACGATACGTTAATGATGAAAGCCGCGATGGAGCACGATCTCGACGAAATCTTGACGGGCGATATACCATCACCAGCAAAAGCAAGAATGCGTGAAAAGGGTATCGAACCCAACAAGCTGGAAGGGTATCAAAAAAATGTCGAGGAGTTACACCCTGGATTAGTGGAAGTCTTGAAAGCAATTGATGTCTTGGAGTCGGGCCATTTTCTTGATGATTTCGGCATTGGCAAAAGAGCAAGAGCCGTAGCCGCTCAATTAAAAGATGAATTCACCCGAAGAGCATATGCCATACACGACCCCATAATTACTGGTGTCTTGAATGAAATAGCAACCGAAATAATGAAAGCGCCGAGGGGATGATATGAGTGAAAAGGCATTACGTAAATATTTAGGTACGCTTTTGGGGGGCCATCTGTCGCAAATTGAATCACACGCCACTGCTAACGGCGTCCCTGATACCAACCACCATGCTGGCGGGCGCGATAATTGGCTGGAACTTAAATGGACACATGGAAAAAAGAAGTTTAAATTACGTCCATCACAAATGACGTGGTTCCGGAGACGGGGGCGAGCAGGAGCTAGGAATCTGTGGATATTATGGAGGCACGAAATTGATGGCCAAATATCCCACGGGATAATACATGCGGTCGAACCTCGGCTGACAGCTATATTTAGTGACACTTCCCCGTCTTTCTGGCGATACGTGTCGGTACAGACGTGGGGACCGTGCATCGACGAAAATGAACTAAATACCATACTAAGACTAGGAGAAAAATAATGGCAGACGTAAATAAAATTCTCGCGCAACGCGCAACGACCCATGGCGACTATGGCCAGCAAGCTAAAATGACTCAGATGTTGCAAAGGACAATAATGGACTACAATAACAGTCCATTATCCGATGTAATGCGCGAGTCGATACATATGATATGCCATAAATTGGCCCGTGTATCAGTCGGCAGAGCAGATATCCAAGACCACTGGGATGATATTGCGGGATACGCTACATTGGTATCCAAAGACCTTGAATCTAAAAAACCTAAGGCGGATTAGAGATGGAAATGACCCCCAAACAAGTAACCGACAAAATTATTAAAATGCGTAAAGAGGTAGATGACCGTCGCATTGAACAACATCGTAGCGTTTATAAGCGTCGTATGATAGCTAGAACGAAAATAGAAAATATAAATATCGAAAATATTGAGTCTTTAAACCTTCAATAAAAGCGTTCAAGTCGCCTTATTTACCGCAATAAATAAGGCGACTATTCCGCCTTTTCTCCCCCGAAAAATCAAGGTTTCCTCATTCTCATTCCAAACGCTGTTAATATACAAATACCTAACCAATACTGGTAGAATTGCGGCATTGTTTCTAGGACTTTGAATCCTTCTCTAACGTGCGGTGCTGCTGCTGGGAAAAAACACGCGATAGCTGGTATAGAAAGCACTATTGTCCAGTATTCATCTTTCCAAGAAAACTTCATGCCCTCTGATAGTATAAGGGCTAGTTCAGCTTCTTTATTATCTGCATTCATAACCCGCTGTACTTTCTGTTGGATTACAGCAGTCTTGTTGTCACTACGTTTTGACATGTAGTTGGAAATTGGCGACACTAAACCCTTAATTATTTCGCTTAACATTTACTTACTCCCGTTATGCTCAAGTGAGTAGTGGTTCCCATCATTGAACCTACCGCCCCACCTACAAAGTGGGTGCAGTGATTCCCAGTAAAGACCAAATGGCTCATGGTCTTTACTGGTTTTAAATAATTTACCGTCTTTGAATATGTTTAAATCAACTGCAAGTTTTAACTTGTGACATGAGTTTTTATGGCCATACCCTTTATTTTCTCCTATTGTGCCATGCAATCTGGGATCCCTAAACCAATCGCCGCCCCTTATTTCATGATCTCTTTCGTGAATAAAAAACATTAACTTACACATCAACCTGCTGAACAATTCTTGTTTTTGTCCTAATTTAATTTGTGTCATTTTCCGCCTTCTTAATTGCCAGCTTTACTTCAACACGCTTAAAATACCAATCTGATATATTTTTAATGACTAAAGAAGCAACGCCAATGGCTGGAGCATATGCCAACCAATCTGGTGATTGATTAGCGCAAAATTGAACAAGCTCATTTTGTGATGTTCTTGCAATGCCTTGAGCCGTTCCACCACCAACACCAACGCCAACACCCAAATATGTCACCAATTTGCTTGCGATTGGGTTTCCCGAGTCGCTGATCTGTTTTAGTAAATCCATTAAGTAAAACCTTTTTATTTTTGTTTCAATTATGCAAACTGGCCTAGTATTTCAGGTGGCGTATATTCTGTTACATTTCCATCAATATCAGTAAACTGAACTACTGTTCTGTCGTAAACACTGTCGTATATTTCTT
>Ga0075469_10000273_pt1 | contig 21631 bp, 20 predicted proteins | sample DEB08_DNA_13_FD_77577 | JGI IMG/M metagenome (GOLD analysis project Ga0075469, IMG submission 77577) | Aqueous microbial communities from the Delaware River and Bay under freshwater to marine salinity gradient to study organic matter... | ecosystem: Environmental > Aquatic > Marine > Coastal ...
CCTAAAGTTTTGTGCCATTTATTGCCAAACTTCACACATTGGCAGAAAGGCTGTGGGATTAAATATTAAGGAGGACATTTATCGTGTGAAAAATAAGGACATTTATCATGTAAAGTGACAAATGGTAATGAAAATGTTGGACTTGGTTCTTTCTCTCAAATTTATGGTGAATTTAACACAGCAATAGGAGCTTTCTCAGAGGTAGGGGAAAAGGTATTTAATCCAATAACATTCGAAGAAGATATATTTCCTCAAAATAAAGCAATAGCCATAGGATATAGAGCACAAGCTCTATGTTCTAATTGTGCGGTAATTGGAGGAACGGGAGAAAATGCAGTGAAGGTAGGCATAGGAACCGATAACCCTCAACAAAAACTTCACGTAAATGGCCAAGTTCGGATAGGAAATGTTCCTGATGGCACTGGTGACATGCTGCTAATTGATACTAATGGAGATTTAGTAAAATCATCAAATACCAATTTGGCTCGAAATGATATAGATAAATTTGAAAGAGAAATTAAACAACAACAAATTGTCATTAAAGAATTACAAAAAAAGACCACAAGCCAACAGGATGTTATTGAAGGTTTGAAAGGAGAAGTTACTGAACTTAAATCTCTTGTCGAGAAGCTACTGGAAGAATCTCAAGGTAAGGACACAAAAGGCTTCAACTACGTCCTACCATTAGAAAACAAAGCCATGCTAGCACAGAACCGCCCCAATCCCTTCGACCAGAATACAGTCATCGATTATAACATACCTGCTGGTTATCAGGATGTCAAGATTAAGGTAACTTCTGCCGATGGCAAAGAATTGGGTGTGGTCGATATTTTGGAAGTTGGTTCGGGGCAGGTGACCATCCGTACCAAAGCCTATCCGGCTGGTACGTATTACTATTCTTTAGTACTGGATGGGCAAGTATTGGAAACCAAGCGAATGGTATTGACTAGATAGATTGTTGGTAAATCTAAAAAAACTTTAGTCTTTTGGGGCGGCATCGATAAAACAAGTGTTGGTACTTATCTATTGATAGCTATTTCAGTTATTGGATTTTTCGGTAGTTCATTTCATTTATGAATTAACATTGTTATTGAACTTTACCTTTTCCACGCAATGGGCAAACAACCCCATGCTTGAAGAATGGAAACTTTGGTTCACAAAAGACAAAGGGTATCAAGGTTATCAGCCTAAAGGTGTTCATTTATTAGAGCCCTTTAAAGCGGCAAAAAATAAACCAATAACCGAGTTTCAAAAGGAGTATAACAGTTGGCTTAGTTCCATTCGAATTGTCGGAGAACACGTCATGTCTGGCATTAAAAGATGCCGAGTTGTCAAAGATGAATTAAGATATTTTTCTTCTACTTTTAGAGATAAAATATTTTTTGTAGCCTGTGGATTGCACAATTTTAGGGTTACTCGGAGAAAAAATACTTACAATCAAGGTGCCCTACGTGTGCGGGCGCGCATTAATTTAAATTTTTCTGATACATCAGGTCTATTAACGTCCGTTATTTTCACTCTTTTTTTATCCTAAATAGGATTGTGTAAAAACAAAATAATTCTATGGTTTTAATACAAAATTCACCTTAAAACCATAAGTTCATAACGTCTATGTATTGCTATGGTACATTTTTGACTTTTGTTCGATAATACCCCCATATCGAGTGACCAGCATCATTAAAGTGCCGAGTAGCAGCTAACACGGCAGCGCCATCCTTGCCGCAAACGTCCGTTTTTGTTGCTAAAACCAAAAAAAGCTATCCCAACCAATGGTCAGAACAGCTTTTTATTATTAGGAATTCCCTTTTAAAACTATATCTTATTCCGCTTTATTGATTTCGTACAAATCAAATCGGTTTCCTTGGTCATCACTATAGACCACCTTCATTCGGTGCATATCTAATTGTATGTTTACCCCTCTAGAATCGTCTCTTAAATAAACACTCCATTCGTCTCGGTGTGTTTCGGTAAAGTTAACCACTCGGTTATTTACTGCAAGAATTTCTTTCCAGTTTTCGCTCGTTTCTACTTGCTTATAGTAGCCTGTATCAAATTGACCATCTCCAAAAGCTACCGCACTCGTTAAGTACCCATTCATTTTATTATTGCTATCTAATATTTCAAATTGGTCTCTGATTGGACTTTGTGCATCACTATATCTTACTATTTTTCGGTGTAAATCCAACTGTATGTTCACTCCTCTTGATTCGTCTGTCAAATAAACACTCCATTCATCTCTGCCTACTTCTACAAAATCAAAGTTATTGCCATTCGGGTCTGCGCTGATTTCTTTCCAAGTTGTTGGGGTCATTTGCTGGTAAGTGCCTAGTTGCTGACCATTCGCTCCAAATACTACTTTATTCACATCAATTAAAGAAATACTTGGCGGGTTAGCTGATACTGCGGAACAGTTCATCGCTAAAGAATAATGTCCTGCAATGCTGCTGATATAAGCATCTACTACGACTACATAGATACCTGGGTTTAAGCCCGTCAAGGATAAATGTTCATCTGCCGAACCGCCCTTGATACTCATGCCTTTAGTGTCTACGATTTGGTATTGGCTATTCAAAGCAAAAACAAACAAGTCTAAATCTACGGTCATATCGGTTAAAGCGATGTCATAAGTCACGATAGCTTCGGGAGTGGAAGGAACTTCTAAGAAGAAATATTCATCTTCTCCGTCAAAGGGTGCGCCCAGCGCATCCACATTATCGGGATATATTCGGTAGTCTAAAGAGTTGCCTTGTCCTTTGGTACAGCCATCGTAATCAAAACCACAATCTATTTCTTTATAGCCTTTGTTTCTAGCTTGTGCGCCCTGCTTAAATTTAGCGGCAGAAGCTTGGGTTTGTACTTCGTCGAAAACGATGTTGATGCCTTCGGCGGGTAAATTTCTTTCCTTGTTTGCTGCTATTTCTGAAGTAGTAGCGGTAGGGGTTGTTTGGGTCATTTCACTCATGCTTTCTTTTTGGCAAGAAGTTAAAGCGAAGATAGCGAAAAGGATAGCTGCGAAGTTTAAGTTAAAGATTCTCATGATATTTATTTTTTTAAGTTTTAGGAATTTTTAAATACTGATTTACCTTTAATCGCAGCTTTCGTAAAAGGTGACCCTGTTTTGAAAAGTTTTTTTATTTTTTTTTGGTATATCCTACTTTCTTCCCCTGCTTATAGCTTAAGAAACAACGGCTAAATACCTGAAAATCAGTCACTAAACTCCTTGGTTTGCTGGGCTTTTTTTCGTAACTTTAAAGGGTATTCACTTAACGTTTCAAGTACTATTGATAATCGGATACTAGCATCAAGACCATGATACTAGTGTCCGATTCTTTTAAAATCCAAAACCATGCATACCCTTTTCCAACTACCCGAACCCATTCACAAAAGCCAATTAAACCCGATGCTTGTATTTGGAATCGGAGAACCAGGCACCAGGTGCAAAGATTGCCGATTCTTGAAAAAGTATCAGCAAGCAGGTACTTGGTTCAAGTGTCAGCTTCGCCCATCTGGCGGCAAGGCAACCGACCACCGAGCCAATTGGCAAGCTTGTGCCAAATTCCAGTCACTCGACCCTAGTTGCACAGGCTGCCAATCCAAGCGCCTTGATGACTGTATTTGTTAACCAGAAACTCAAAACAATTAACCTATGAAAAATTACGTCTCCGTCGTCGAACACAAAAACACGAATACCAATACCATCAAATTCAATGTTTCTGAAAATCTAGCTACTACCCTTTTACCAGAATTAAGAAAATGGTTCTATCTTGAATTACAGAAAGGCAAAGTTTCCAGTAAAAATAAAAGGGTGATTATTGAATTAATAGTAAACGACAAAAACGCTGCTATTATCCGAAAAGCCTTTGTTTCTCAATTACCCATTTTTGAAAATCAAAACTAGCCAATGGAAAAAATAGACTTAAACCACCCCATCGAAGGTAAAGCGCCCATTCTAGCGAATAGCGAAGGGGCTTATTATAGGCGTAAAGCCTATTACCAGCAGCAACGAAACAAGCGACCCAAAACCGTGATTCAAATTCCTTTCGACCAACAGCACCTAGAACCAGGGGACGAAGTCTATTTGAAACGGGACGAATATATCCAGTTGCAAGCCTTTTTTAACAGGCGATTGATTGCCAGAATCTTCCTTTCTGGGAAACAAGCCAAACAATATCAAGAACGGAAAAACACCCTCTTCCTGATGCGAGGGTATTGGATTGGGCAAAACATTGCTGAATCCGTAGAACTGCAACCCTTCCTTTTAAACGGTTGGAAAATTTGTATCGAAAAATCTTAAATTATGATTCCAGTTAACACGATTCTACAAACCAAAGACGGACGAAAAGTTGGGAACGCCATTGTTAAAACAATCAATATTCCTTTCTATGGAATTCATTTTATAGTGACCGATGACGGAAACCACCTGAGACTAAAAGAAACCGAAGTTCGAGCCCTTTTCTATATTGGTCCAGTAGCGACACCCGAACATAAAAATTATAGAAAACCAGTAATTTAAATTCTATGAAACACAATGCCTTCCCATCCGCTTTGCGGTTCACTCCGCTAAATGTCCACAGGACTTGCCCACCCGTTTCACGGTTCTCTTCACAAAACAGTCCTCTAGGACTCTTTTGTTCGTTCATCCTTCGGGTTCGCTCGTTCATCCTTTATTTTTTACTGCTACTTGTATGCTGCCAACCAGCACCTAACGGGCCCGTACCCGCCGACGAGACCTATATATATAGTGGCACGTTTCGAGCGATTCAAGACCCGTTTATCTTGGTGGATGGCACCGAATACCCGAACCAGATTGGGGAAGCGCCGATTCAAATTACCGCAGAAGTCAAAAGCGATAATTTGGTTTTTACGATTTATGGTAAGGACTACGGGATTTATGATGTGAATTTCTTTGTGAATCATGCGGATTGTTTCGAGTTTAACGGTTCGGAGTTGCTGGATTTTCGGGTCGATGATTTTGGGAACGAGGAGGTTCGGGTTATTTTTAACGAGGATTTTTGGAAACGGTGTTATATGGATGATGATTTGGAGAAGGTGGTGGGGTTTGTTTTGAAAGCGGAAAAGCCTGTTTTTAAGAATTGATTTTTCTTTGCGTGTTTTATTTTCACGCAAAGACTCCGCAAAGAAACCCTCTAAAGAAAATGACAGAATTTGCGACAATTGTCGCAAATTCTGTCATTTTTAAACCCGTCGTCGATGCGACGGGCGAGGGCCAAACAAAAAAAGAGGGTAGAAAAATGTAATTTTTCTACCCTCTTTTTTTGAAGACATTGCTCTTAGTTATCTAGTAACCAGTTAATACTTTCCTATTTTCCCTATTCCTAAGTTTTATTTTTCATCCCTCCAATCAAAACCATTCCCCTCCAACAACATCTTTTTCATCTGCTTCCCGAACTCTTTATCCAATATCTCTGGCTCTACCTCTGGCCAATAAGCAAATATTTTAACAAACCAATCCGCCCGTTCGTAACTGAGCAATTCGAGTATATAAAAACTGTTACTTGCAAAATTTTCTATTTCGGCACCTGAAAGTGGCGCTATCCAGTCTTCTACGGCAAAGTCTCCTGCATCTTTTAGCAGTTGAATAACCTCCTTATCAGTTCTCACCTCATCATAGATATTCCCCATCCTATTAAATCTTTTATACAGTTCTATGGAAGCGGTGCGCGTCTTATTTAAGAAGTTACTATTTTTTAATTTCCATGCAGCATCTCGTGTCTCCCACCACACTCTGAAGGTCGAAGAATCTAAACACTCGGGTCGAATGGATTCCAGAAAAAGATGTAATTTTTCCTTATCGGTCATATTGCTAAAATCCATGGTTTTTTTATCTATTTATTAAAGGTTGTTAAGGCTACTCCCCCACTCCAATACCTCACAATAATCTTACCAAGCTATCTAATCACTTTGAAGAAAAAAACGCTCAAAACCCAAACCACTCCCGATGCCACCCCAACGCCTCCAAAGAAGGATAAAACCGCTCCTCCTGAGGCAACACTATCCCTTGCCCCACCAACTGTCGAATCCCATACAAAGAAGCCGATTCCGAGAACTCATTTTTAGGACGCATTAGAATCTGGTACTTATCATCAATACTAACCACTCCACTATCAAACGCTCGATGCAAGTTGCGACAAAGCGGAATCCCATTGCTAATATGACTATTGCCCGAAATCGCATGCGGTCGAATGTGACAAGCTTCAATGATGCCAATATCTGGTGTCGTCTGCAATCGAGACATGCAGCAGGTATAGTTGTAGGCTTGCATCAAGGCTATACGGAATTTGTGGTTGCGGACGTAGCCTGTGACGAGTCGCCAGGCTTCTCGATACGTGTCTTGTTGCTGCGGGCTTTCGGTTACTTGTTCCGTTATTGCTGTGATAAAAGCAGGATAGGGATTTTGGGTTAAGTAACTGGCTTGGGTCGTTTCAAAATAACGGTCGAGGATGACCATTCGCAAGACTGCCCGATACTCGGCTGCTGCCAATAATTCAACTAACGCTGCATCTAATAAACCATAGGCAATTTTACTAATGCCTCTAGCTTGATCTAAAGGTTCGCCATCCGTTTTAACGACCCGCCAAAAGCCTTCTTTCTGGAGGTGGTACAATGGATTATTGATATCGCAGCGGTGACCCGTATTGACTAGCAAATTCCAGTTTTTCTGGAATTGGGCTTTTAGTTGCTCGTCGGTGGCGACTCGTTCCGTGATTATTTTTTGCTGCTCCAATTGGTCGATGATGGATAGGAGTAGGATGGGTTTGTGGGGGGCTGGACCGTAATCGGTGTTGCCTTGATTGAGGGATTGGAAGGCGGTGGTGTAGTAGGTTAGTAGGGTGTTATTCATTGTATATATTCGAGTTGTGCCAGTCGATGTAATTAGCGTTTGGTTGATCTATTATTTTTTCGGGTAAAATAGCTAAAGATTTTCCTTCGTATTTATAGTAGTCTTTTCCATTTTCAAAGACTTCTTTGATTTGCTTGGAAACTTCTACTCGATAATCCTTGGTAATGGTCATATAACCCGCATCGAATAACTTGTGCAAGTCTGCTCTCATAAACACCCCGTTGGAAATATGATGTGGACCCGATTCTGCATAGGCTTTGATATGTGCCGCCTCCAAAACAGGTAAGGTCTTTTCTCCAGAAATGGCACAGCGTCGATTATAAGCATCCATTATTTTTACTCTGAATGCACCTTGTCCTAACCTCACTTTGGTAAGGTATTTATTTCCATATTGTGGAGATGGTGGTTCTAGTAATAGCTGACTTTTGATACTTTCTTCCCTTGCGAATAATTGATATTTTTCTAGCGTCGCTTCTACTTTTTCCCATAGCGCCGCTCCGATGGCATCTGTTGTATTATAGGATTTACCTTGTACGATTGACCTGCCCCAATTTTGGGGCGTTGCTATCCAATCTTCTTTTCTGAAGAAAATGGGGTCCGTCAAAACGATACACCCAACATTAGGATTGGCAGCAAAAGAATTATTGCTACTTCTATAAGCAACTATCTTTTTTCGGAACTCGAAAAAAGAGCCTAATCCATTTCGTTCCCCGAAAATATCCCAAGCTACATCTAAAGGTAAAATAGAGTGCGAGCTAAAAAAACCAATTCCTCCGATGGCATTTAGCGGACTTTTTAGCTTGAATAAAAAGGGTGCGCCTGGCACGATGGCTTTGAAATTGGTTCTACCACTTGGTTGCCAAAAATTGATGTCTTCGTTTTGCCGTTCGGATAGGTATTTGAACCATTTATTGTCGGTTACGCCTAGGTAGTATTTCATGATGCTTGTAGTATTATTTTGTTTCTAAAGCCAAATCTATTTTCTGTCGTTTTCATGTTGAATTAGTCTTTAATATTGCATACTACTTCTTCTTTTGAATATTGGTTTTTCTATGACTTTACCATTTGGTTTAACACCATGTTTAGAAGACAATAACCATTGAATACGAGATGGATAAGAAGGGCTTCCTCCATATTCATAAAAAGGTTTATCCGCTTGTTCGTCCCCATCATAATAACCATTACCTTGTTTATTAGGAGTTTTTCGAGAATATTCTTGCGTTTTTTCATTATACCAATATCCTGGCCACCACGTAGTTCGACCATCTTTATTACCCCACCTTGCTTGATTGCTTTTAGGTCGAGGCATTGTATATCGCCAACCTTGCAGATACATTTCTACTGCGATTTTAAGCGCAGTTTTATCTACATTAATCCCTTGACGTAAGAAGTCGGGAATTTGGTTGTCTTGTAATTGATTAAAATCAAATTCATAAGATAACCCTTCAAAATAATCCCAAGTCTTATCGGCATAAAGAACCACTTTTGTACCATCGGGTAAAAAGGCGATTTGATTTTGTGCGTTACTATCATTTTGAATTGAAATGATAAACAGAAGAGCCAATATTAATTGGGTAAGCGGTAAGCTTTTCATTATCATAAGTTTTTTGTTAAAAAACAAAACCACCTTAATCCCTCAACTTCATCCGAACCGCATAAGCAGTAGGTGTCATTTGAATCCTGTCATTCGCTTTTTGAAAAGGGTTTTTAATACTCAGAATTTTAGGCTGCAAAGTATCCACTTCAAAAACCAGATAAATATAATAATTATCTAGTTCTTTTGACTTTCTAAGCTCGTTAGCGGACAGATAAAAAATTATCGAATTCGGCTTACCTGTAGTGGATTTAACCTCAATCCTCTTTGGTGTTCCATCCTCTGAGAAAGAGTAAATGTCAAAACCTGCAGCCGTCTCTTCTTGTGAAATATGCTGGACTTTCTCTGCTAAATCTTTTCTACCTGCCTCTATTAAGAACGCTTTCTCTTTTTTCAATACGATATGCTCCCCTACTTCTCCTATTCTCCTATTCCGCTTATGCTTTTTTTCAAAATCTATAAAACCTGATTTAGTATTACTCGCTGATTTAGATTTTTTGGGAGGAAGGTCATCTAGGCTTTTATTGATAAATACAGGCTTCACCTTTGATAACGGAGGGAAGTCTTTAGGCATATATTTTTTTAATACTTCAGGAATTTCTTTTTTTTCTGGTCGACCTAACTGGCTGTACAAAAAATAAGAGAACTCATAATTGCTCCACTTAGCCATGACCTCATCCTTATTTTTCACCTCTAATAATAAAGCTCTTTTTTCCACTACATGATAATGCTTCAAAAGAGGAATACCAAAATCAGCGAGGTAATAATTTAGATGCGTCTCAGAGAAAATACTTAAATATTTTTCAGGAAAATAAATATTGAGAATTTTGCCTTTTAGCATTGGCGAAAGCCGATTGTTTTTTATACCTGCTACTTCATTTTTAGCGCCATCTTGAATTAAGGCTATTATGGTGGCTAAAACATTTTCATAAGCTTCCTGATAAGTGCTGCCCCATTTTTCGGCAAACCGATATTTAGGCGTATCATCCCCTTTTACTACCCCATAATAAACCCCAAATTTAAAAGAGGTAGAACCAACTATTGACCCTAATCTTCGCAAACCTCTTTCCAACCAATTACAAAAGTTAGCAGGTTTTTGTGTGCCACATACATATAGCTCAACGGGTAGATTTTGAAGTTTATCCACAGAAAATGTTTTCACGAATTTACTTCGACTATCTTCTAGTTTCTTAAGGTCTTTCCGAATCCCTGACAATTCTTTAAAAAAAGCTACTTGTTTTTTTCCTAATTCTTCGCTAGTCATGACTATAAAATTTTATGTATGATTACCCAAATACTTCCTTAAAAGTCTTCGCCTTCTTTATCCTTTCCAAAGTAGAGTACCTTGAACCTTGCGGCGAAAGGTTCACATCTTTACCCAACTTAATCGGCTTCTCCAATTCAATAGAATCGTCTTTCAGGTAAACAATATACTTTTTGCCGTCTTGATACGGCTCGATTCTATCCACTTCTCCATAATGTGTGATAGCAGAAATAGGGGCCACTTGGTAGATGGCGATGTATTTTATGGCTGCTATTTTTTGGTCATTGATACGAATTGCCCACCATGCTTTTTTGTCTAAGAAGGCATGTTCAAAGCCTTCTCTTTGGGCAGGGCAAATAATCGTGTCAAAATCCGCTTTTACTTTGGGACGAGCGGCATGGCGATAACTGGCATCCTTTTTATGCGAACTTGTTGCTACTGGAGCTTCATCTAAATGAGCTAACTCAAACTGGTCCTCTACATTGATTCGTTTTCGGCGAATAGCTAATAAAACTTTATATCGGTCATCCAGATTATCGAAATGTTTTAAGACTAAGGCTGCTAAATCGTCTCCATCCACCAATTTTACAGGTACTTTGTTCTGGTCTTCGGCTTCTATAATGGCGTTTTTGTGGAAACCGCCCGTAGTAATGATACAAGGATGCTCGTCCCGATTGACTGCTCCTCGTAACTCTTGGACTACTCGCCGACCAATTGCTCCACTCTTTCGCTTTACTTGCACTCGTACCGTTATATCTGCCAAGCCTTCCGCATCCAAGATACCGACGACATCAATGCCTTTGTCATTGGTATATTGCGTAGTTTCTGCATGAAAGCCTATTACATTAAGTAGGTGCATGACAAATTCCTCAAATTCCTTCCCGTTCAGCTCCATTAATTGAATAATAACCTGGTCTCGAATTCGGAGCGGTTTTTCCGCTGGTGAGTATTCTTCTCCTGATAATAGGGCTTCTATTTCGCCAGCATATTTATTCAGCGAAAATAAAGTCATAATTGCCCCCATGCCATAAGAGAGCGTAGTGGACATATCCCGTTTGGAGTACAGTCGTTTTTCCCATGTGACACTTCGACGATGAAGAAAAGGGCATTTGCCTTTTGGTTTTTCTTCCCAGTAATAGGCATCAATTGTACCTACGGCATAATTGCCTTCTCCCATAGGCATAAAAACAATGTCGCCCGCTTCCATTTCGCAACCGAAACGGAATACTTGCCCCGTTGCCATACCCAATTGGGCAGGGGAATATTTGTAGCGATTGCCCAACACTTTTTTGATAGCTTCAAAGGAGTCATAATTGTCTAAAGAATCTATCCCGTCCCAGTCAATAGCGACGAAATTATTTTTATAGGCTTCTTCGGCGTGTATTGCGCCACTTCCAACTCTTATTAAATAGTACGACATCGAAAAATTTTGTTTTTTAGGTTATTGTATGGTTTCGATGTGTAGTTTCTCTGTTCTTTAATTTTTCCTACTTAGCTGTATTTGACGAATTTTTCCTGATACTTCATCGTATTTTATGCGCGCAACATAAAAATTTTCTGGGCTTAATAAGGTGATTTTATCCTTAATGTTAGGTAGTTGAGCCATCATCAAAAAAGAAGATAAAGCACCATCATCAATAATGGGATGTTCATTTTCTCCATGAACAATAGTGCAGGAATTTGAGGCTAGTGATTTTAGTAATGCTAATTTTTTCTCTGATTCTTTAACAAGAATTTTAGAAAGCGTATTTTTATCACTTAATCCAATAATATCATCTAGATATTCCTTGATTAATTTCCTACTTATTTTTACATTAAAATTTCGTGTTATGCTTGCTCTATAATTATCAGAGTTGTTACTAACAATAATACTTAACGATTCTCTACCTAATTCTGAGAAAGTGAGGGATTGCTTTGGTGAATGAGTAGATAATTCCTTCTCATTACACTTTAAACATTTCCAATTGTATAAATCTCCTTTTACAGCTAGATAGTCTAGTGAAAACGTAATTGCTTTATCAATATAAATTTCATTTATTAGGGGGGTAATACTCAATTTCGGACAACCATCAGCCATTTTTTCTCCTTTTCTAGTAGGGCAGTTATCCCCTGCATGAATAGTATAATTAGGTGGTGCTTGTTCACTAGAGATAGATTCATTCGGGTCTCCTAATCCATCTGCATCAAAATCTGCATAAAAAATTTTTGCAGGTAATTGAGAAATGATTTTCGGAAATTCATTCTTTATAGTAAAGTTATCTTCTTGTTTTTTTAAACTTTTTTTTGGGGGAATACTTTCATGTTTATTAGAATTATCTTTCTTCTTGATTTTTTGATTTTTTATAGTTTTTTTAAAATTGGTATTCACAAATTCTCCGACACTTTCATTATCGTTTAGATTTGAGTTCCTCTTTTCAGTTTGTGCTTTTTTTTTTGACAAAAAATCAATGAGTTTCTTTTTTACCCTTGTATTTCCCTGTTTATTTAGTAAAAGAATATTAGCAACATTCATTTTTGTCAACCAATTCTCCCAAGCATTCTTTATCCTATTTAATTCATTATCGTCTTCTTTTCCAGAGGGATTAAGTTCAACCACGGCAACACTTACACCAGATAAATCTGTAACTTTATCCCAATCATCAATAGTATTATATTTTCTATTAGCTACATATTGGTAGCCGTCCGTCAAAATGAATAAAAAATTTCTCGTGTTTTCACCACTAATGCGATCGTTTGTAAAGTCATTTTTTAAGTAACCCAAAATATTTGCTCCTTTATAATCATTTGGCTTTTCGCTAAATCGAGCTTCTGCATATAACTCCCCTACTTTTTTTAAATAACTACTCTTAGATTCTCTAATTTTTACTTTTTCACTAATGGGAACATCCTCCATGTTTATATAAAGTTCATCTTCTATATCGTAAATTTTATTATTAGGAAACTGCCCATTTTGGTCAGCTATTAAAATTTTAAATTCATCTTTTGTATTAATGTATAATTCATTCCTTAGTTTCTCTAAAAATAAATCGTAAAGCCCTGAAATTATGTTGGTGTCGCTTTCAATCTGTCCATTTTGCAAGATTCTATCTGATAGATCTAACAATACAACATAGTTAAATTTAACTTCTGGTGGCGGTGGCGTGGGTGGGGGATCATCACTACATGAGATGAAAACTAATGAAAGAAAAAGCCATGAATAGCTAATTCTAAGTAAAGTATCCTTCCGAAGAATCTGCATTTTAAATTGTTTTTAATTGAACATTAAGCCCTTTGTTCTTTCTGAAATCTTCTAATTTTGTTTTACAATCATTCATTAATGCTTCATCTTGTACAGCAGCTAGAAATCTAAACCAACCTTGCGAAAATAGGTTAATGGATTTAACAATTTCATTCATGGGGATTGAATTTATATTAATTAAATCTTCTAATGCCTTAATTTCGCCTTGTTTCAGGTTTACGTCTCCTTCTGCTTTAGATATTTTTTTGTCTAAATCATCTTTTCGTTGCTGTGTATTGCGAATTAGTTTGCCTAATCTTGCTGATATATTCCATTTTTCTATTTCTCCCATCCAATAATGAAATATAACACTCCAAATAATGTATACTACAAAGCCCATGATTATGACTAGTAAAACATCTTCAAATTTATCATTTCCCTCCATGCCCATCAAATTTAATGCGGATTGAACTTTATTGTGTATTTGGTCAGCCAATAAATAGTCAAGAACAAACGTAATTATTAAAACTAGTATAATCCAGAGGTATTTTATCTTGTTTTTCCCTTCTAATAAAATATGAATGGCATAGCCAAAACCGTAAAATATAAAAGGTGCAAAAATAACCATTGCATTATTTCTAATTGCGCTTACTACTTCTGCCCATTGAGGCAAAAGCGATACCCCCCAGTTTCCATTTTTTAAAGCATTTGCAATATCTGCTGTGCTTATAAAAAGGGCTTTATACACTACTGCCACATAAAAGAAAAAAATGAAAATTGATAGCATTAATAAAAAGAAGGAAGAAATAATTGTTCTAGCTTTGCTAGGCGTCTCAATAACAGTCACTACAATTCCTTTATTAGCACCTCCGCTAAGATAAGTTTCTAATCTATCTGTATATTCTTCAATTTTAAGTCTCAACTTTTCCCTTTCAGTCTTAATATGATCTATATCATTTTCACTTTTCGATATTGCACCTTTACAATCTTGGATTTGACTCTTAATTTGGTCAACTTGCTGTTGTGTTTTTCCTACATAAATGCTGTCATCAAGCAAACTTCCTACATAAATACTGTCAATATGTGTAATGTAAGAGGTAGAATTACCATTATTTTTTCTTGCTTCATCAAACCCAAACACATTCAGATTTACTGTTTTTGGCGGGTTTTTTATTTCAATTAATTTGCTATCATTCATAAGTCCTATTTTTCGATATTTTTAATTTTTAAATTACTTCACCGCCCCACTATCTCCCCCCGCTCCAAATCATACCGAAACCCAACTATCTCCCCATTCATAATAAAATGAACTGCCTGCTCAATCACCTCAAAAGGTGCAACAAACCATTCTCGTGGTCGATATAGCCGACCATCTCCATCATACAAATCGACATTCAAACAAGCATTGCCAAAAAAGCGATGGAGTAAGGACTCCAACTTTGGAGGTTCAGCATTAAACACTTTAAAAATGCTGACTATCCTGACATCTGCCATTAGATAAGTCGGTTCTTTTGCAGCATTTTTGATACGGTCAGGAACAGATGTGTTGGAATAACCGATTTTATAGAGATTATTAATAGCCGTTATTTGAGGGTCATTGCTTAAAGATTGGAGGACATAAATATAACCTGTTGGCTTATCTTCAGGAGTGATATTTTTAAAGTTGTCTAATAACCGTTCTTCATGTTCGGTTACTCTTCGCCCATCTTTATACAATTCGGTGGCGAGAGAACGTAAAAGCATATCTGACTCTGTTCCATTTTCAAAAATTAAGCGAAGCCTAGCATTGAGTTTTCCTTTGACTCTTTTGCGTTTTCCTACTTTTGCTACGTATAGTAGTATGCCTTTTAACACAAAGAAATTCCCCTTTCCGATTTGTTGCTCATTGGCAAAAGGCAATAACTGTCGTTTCTTTTCTCTGAGGTCTTTTTGACATTCCAAAAAAACAGGCTCAAACTGCTCAAAATCTTTGCAAGGGGTTCTACTGGCTACATAATCTGGTGCCTCCTTTTTGCTAGGTTTAGGAACATGTGTTAATTTAAAAATGCTTTCTCCTGCATTATCCAATATGCCTAATACATCATTATTCAAAATATCATCTATTGAATTAATGACTATTGGCGGAGCTTGCGCTTTAGGGATATATTTGGGAGCTGGTTCGGCTACCTTTGGTAATTCAGGAGCTGATGGATAGGGTTTGGGGATAGCTCCACCTAATAAATCATAGATATCATATTTTTCTAGTTGCTTTATTTTAGCGGCATTTTCTCTAAAGCCCTTTAGTCTTGAAAATAGCTGATGTTCTTGGACGCCATTTCTTTCCTTTGGTGCTCGCTTATGTTGTTTAAAAAAGGCATTAACCTCCTCAAATTTCTCTACTAGCCGTTCATCTTCTGTTCGGGCAGCAGGAGCAGCGGGTTTACTATTCAATAAACCATCTAAATCATCAGCAAAAATATCGGCTAATGTTTTCTTTTTCTTATCCATTTGCCTGTGCTTTTCGTTTTTGCTCTTTTAAATATAGGATAGCTTCCGCCATTCTTTTTTCTGAATGGTCTAAAGCATTGATGTCGGGATGTCTTTGTTTTTCCTGAATAAATGCTTTGATTTTATCCCATAAAAAAATGGCTTCTTCTTCCGTCATTTTCACCCTTTTACTTTCTATTGCCTCTTGAATCAGTTTCAAAACGGGCGCTGTCACCGACTTGGATAATACTTCATAAGCTCGCTGAAAAGGATTGATACTATCAATTAAATCAATATGCAATTCTTCGATATTGATGAACTTATCTGCCATTCGGATAAAACGTTTATCGCCCGACTGGGTAATAGCTGCCCCACGAGTAACCGAATCTACCACTACATGTTGTCTTATTTCTTCTATTTCCGCTTCACTTAAATCTGGGTATTTAATCTGGATGATTTTTGGAATAATGACCTTATTAATGATTTCGGGGTCAACTGCGCCCGAAATGGTCTTTTTCATATCTTCATCCTGTAAGATGGTTGCTTTTAAGTCAGTAATATCTGATTCTATAATGGCCTCTACTCGTTTGGACGAGGGCTTTTTTAAGCCTCTGATTTTTAGTTCACCCGGTTTCGTGATTTCCCTATCACCATCAGGGCGAGGTTTAAATTTAAAACTCGGCGCCAATACCTGTTCCATCAACAAGGAAGCAGTAATCGCCTTTAGCATATTATTGACCGCTACTGTTACCGTCGCATCTTCGGCATTGGGTTGGGCAATGAGGTTCGTAAATTGAGCATGCGTTTTGTTATTGCTATCACGGGTGGCTCGCCCAATGATTTGTACCACTTCCGTCAATGAACCTCGATAGCCTACAGTTAGAGCATGTTCACAATAGGCCCAATCAAAGCCTTCTTTTGCCATACCCAACGCAATAATCAAATCCATATCATCGAGTGACTGGATATTTCGGAGATAGGTTACTATTTTCTCTCTGTCTTTAGGAGTATCATTCACCAAGTCTGCTACTTTCAATAACTTGCCATCCTTGTGCCGCTTAACCGTAATTACTCCCGTTTCAAAATCCTGTTCAATTACATCCCCAATACTATCCAAAATGAATCCAACTTCATTATATTTTTCTTTGGTGGATTCACCAGAATTCACACTTGGTATATGGAGAATGGTCTTTTTGTCGGTGTCTAATATTTCGCTAATCGCAGTTGTGTATTTCCCTTGATAAAAATGATACCCAATGCCCAACGATTTTAAATACTCATAACCATTCAATTGCTCGTAATAGTTATAAGTCACTTTGGTAAATTTCTCCTCATCTTCAGGTAGCAATACAGGTACACTATCGCCCCGAAAATAAGAACCTGTCATAGCTATTAAATGCGCCGAAGAGTTTTCCATTATACTTCTCAATAATTCCCCCAAACGGTTTTCACCATCAGCAGAGACATGATGGAATTCATCAATGGCTAATAAAGTATCATTGAGTTTGGTTTCGTCTAATGCTTGATAGGCAAAACGTAAGGTGGCATAGGTACAAATCAAAATTTGTGCATCGCTATCCAAAAAATTTAAGAAGGCTTGGACTTTGCTTTTGCTACCATCTCCGCCTGGTGTACAAAGGTTATACTTGTTTTGCGGAGACCAATTGGCAAAAAAGCCATACTTTTTTAAGTCAGTAGGTCCAAAAGAACCACCAATAGATTTTTCGGGAACTGCTACAATCACCTTTTTAATACCTTGATGATGCAGTTTATCGAGCGCAATAAACATCAAAGCACGAGATTTTCCCGATGCTGGTGGCGATTTTAATAATAGATATTGGGCATCTCGTGCAGCATAAGCACGGGCTTGCATATCTCGCATTCCAAGGGCATCCGTATTGGTACTTTTACCCGTTTGCTCGTAATTGACTTTGATTAAATCTGGCATTAGATTATGATTTTTTTTGTTGTTTTCGTTTTTTAGCTGCTTTCGCAAAAAGGGTGTTTTTAGCCGCCTCATTCGCTATCATCTTTTCATAGAGCTTAAATAAATAAGCTAGTCGTTCTTCGTCTGAGATAAAGGGGGCTTTGCGATAGCAGCGTTCTACTGCTACGTCTAATTCGTGATGTGCCGCTAGTAAACCTTCGGGCATTTTATTGGGGTCGTAAAGTTGAGCTAGGGTCTTTTCGGAGTGTTGTTCTCTTTGTTCTAGGACTTTATAAACATGGGTTTCTAGTTCTTCTTTTTGGGTCTCGGTTATTTTTGGGAAAGGGAAGGTATTATAGCACATAATCGCAGAATATCGAAAATCACTTTTAAGTCTTCCAGCCACAGTTTTGACCCACATCATATGAATTCGGGAATTGACAATGCCAAATATGTAAAAAGGAGGGTCATAAATTGCTTGAGCAGAATCTGAAATTATTACATCGCTATTAAGAAATCCCATTGGAATATAATTCCTTCTTATTGATGAAACTCTAGGAATTAAAATTTGAATCTTCTTAGCCCTATTAGTCATATAAAATCTATGAGGAACATGCGCATAATTTTTTGCTATTTTGCCCCCTTTTAGCCTAGACTCTCTAACCATTTGGATTTTCTTCGCTATAGGATTTATACTCAATGCAATTTCTACTTCATTGTCTTCTATCCATAAACAGTATCTAACTAATCCCCTGATATATTCTTTAGAACCTGAAAGTTGTTTTATAAAAGTTTGAGCCGAAGGATAATTAGAAACTAATTCTTCCTTTTCTAATGGAGATAAAATTAAATTACCTCCATCATATGGAATATTACCTGTAGAAATTTTAGGGAAATCCGATAAAGGTATTTGCCTTTTCATTACAATTGTGTTTCCTCCATCACTTAAATATGCATTAATATTTTTTACTTTTTGACGTGTACCTTCTTCGTATAAATATTTTGATTCGCTTGATTTTTCTCGAATACCGATAATTGAGCAAATAACTCCTGCTTTATGCTTTGCATTGTTAGACCAAGTAAACTCTCTATATGAAAAAAATATTTCTACATTATATTTGAAAATTTGAGTCCATAAAATTGGTACTTGATTACCCTGACAAATAGAATTAGTTGTCACAAAAGCGAACTTACTTCTACTACCAATATATTTAGTTGCCTTAATAAACCAGCAAGTTATATAATCAAAAAATTTTAGATTATTTAAATCTGAAAAAACCGATTTAATATCTTCTTTTTGATTAGGCGATTGCATATTAAAACCCAAATAAGGTGGATTCCCCAAAATATAAATCTCCTTTCCTTTCTCCTTAGGACAAACTACTTCCCAATCCAATCGGCAAGCATTCCCCTGCACTATATGTCCACCATCTTGTAAAGGCAAGGCAGGTTTCGTATGTCCAAATTCCTTGCGAAAAAGCGTGTTCATCTGATGTTCTGCTAGCCATAGCGAAAGACTCGCCACTTCATGTGCAAAGTCATCCAACTCAATTCCATAAAATTGGGAAAGAGAAATGACCGAGTTGAAATCAGTCCCAAAGCCCAGTTGCCCCAACCCCAAAGTTCCTTTGAGTGCGCCAATTGCCTTAAAAATCTTAATTTCCAACTGCCGCAATGCTTTATAAGCAATAATCAGAAAATTACCAGAACCACAAGCAGGGTCAAATATTTTCAAGTTGGATAAACGCAACAAAAGTTTTTGTAAGTCCTTTAGTTTACTTTTGTTTTTCTCAAAATCCTCATAAAGGTCATTCAAAAATAATGGCTCAATCACCTTCATAATATTCGGCACCGAAGTATAATGCATGCCTAGTCCTCCTCGGTGTTCGGGTGTCACCACCGCTTGTATCATCGAGCCAAAAATATCAGGATTTATAGCTGCCCAATCGAGACTACCGCATTCCACCAGTATTTTTCGTGCTTTGCGTGAAAATTTTGGTGTAGAATGTACTTCTTTGAACAAGCCACCATTCACATAAGGAAAAGCGGCTAAATATTTTGGTAAAGTGGCAGGTCGTTTAGCAAGGTTCAATACCTCAAATAATTTCGTGAGGTAATCACTCAAATCGCTACCATCCTCATTAGTATACGAACCTATGCTATTGGTGAATTGATTATCCTCAAAAATATGAGTATCCTCCGCAAAAAAGCAAAACAAGAGTCGAGAGAGGAACACATTTAGGCTATGTACTTCAGCAGCATCTTCGGTTAGATTTTGTTTTTTGATTTCATCAAAAAGCTTTGCCATCTTTTCGGCAGCCTTAACATCCGCAGGATTTTCGTCTTTATAAGCCGTTTTTTCCATCCCTGCTAATGGCAAAAAGAACGTAAATTCTTTAGGAAGGTCTTTGAGCGTCGTTTCGAGATTTTCCGCTGTCTTAGTATCGTAGGCTAATATGGTTGTATAGTCTGTCAGAATAATGAAACGTGGGGCATACTTAATCTTGGGCATGGCTTGGTAATCGTCCATGGCAGATTGAAGAGCGGCTTTATCCAATACTTTAAAGAGGAATTTCTTTTTTACGAGGACTTCATTATCCGCTCCATTAGTTTGCTGTTTTTTTTTCTGTAATAAGGTAACCGTAGATTTTGGAAAATTGTAGGCTCGCATAAACTCATAGATAAACGTTTCCTTTTGGAAACCTTCCACGAGTTCTTGAATATTTGTATCTATTCGGTCTGTATTCATATCAATAAATAGGAGGCATTGATGCGAATCCAACCATTAAGATAAATTGTATTTCTAGTGGTCGCAGCATGCTTCTTTTGGTTATAGAAAACCAGCCAAAGCCACGAAAAAAGGAAGGTCTAAGTAGAGGAGCACTTGCCTAAAAGTGGTATATTTGTACTGGATTTAATTATTTTTTCAACCGTTCCCAGATGCGCTTTCACCTTCATCTCGGAACGGTTTTTTTAGTTTACGGTCGTAATATAGAAAATGGTTGGGAAAAAATGTAATATGTTTGTGAGCAACAACCGCAAATGACCAAAAAAAACGAAGCCTTTTTTTCAAGCAGAAAATAAAATTTACCTAATACTAATTCTATCCAACCTGAAAATAAATGGTATTAGCCAAAAAGGGGCGCTATTAAACCCAAATCTAATATATTATTATTTCCAGTAAAAAAAACAGGAATCACCGCCTTCCTACGCTCTTATCCTTTGGGTGGATGGTGCAGCGGTTGCACCTTGGGAGTTTCGGAAACGGAAAAAGTAAAAGAATCAGGTAAAAGTGTAATTAAGTTGTGGGGAACTAGCACTAACAGGCACAAAAAAAAGCACCAACCAGAAAGAATCCCCCCTTTTGCTTCGTCATATTATTGATAAGACCACATTCCTCCACCCTAAATTTGTACACATGACAAATCAGGATACTCTTTTTCTAGTAACGCAAACTACCCTACTAACCGCAAGTGACTTAGACGACTTAATCCTAGTCGCAGCAGGCAAAAAAGCGATTATGGAAACCTATGACCTAAATACCCAACAAGCGTATCTCGAATGGATGGATACTAGTAAAAAGAAACGAGGGCAATGGTTGGCTACTTTGCTAACGACTAAGTGATTTTCTTTTCATGGCTCAGATATTTTCCCGACCTTTACCCCTCAATACTAAAAACGAGAAAATGGCAAAGCAAAGAATCAAGGTTCAAGGAATCAATATTCAAATCTTAAGTGATAAGGAAAAGGATTTTATCTGTATCACCGATATAGCGAAAAACTTTGAAGTAGGTGTCGCAGCCATAGAAAGCTGGATGCGGAATCGAAATACCATCGAATTCTTAGGCACTTGGGAAGAAATTCACAATCCTAATTTTAATTCCGTCGGATTCGACGGAATTAAAAACAATGTAGGTTTAAACTCCTTTAAAATATCTGCAAAGAAGTGGATTAAAGAAACGAATGCCCAAGGAATTAAAGCCAAAGCAGGAAGATACGGCGGCACTTTTGCCCATCGAGATATCGCCCTTCAGTTTTGTTATTGGATAAGTCCCTCTTTCCAATTATATCTTATTGAAGAATTCCAACGCCTCAAGGAACAAGAAGCCAAGCAACTCAACATCGAATGGAACATCCGAAGAGAATTAGCCAAGGCTCATTACCCTATGCTCAAAGAATCGGTTATCCAGAACCTTCCAACAGGAAAAAAGAAAGCGGGTTTCTACCTAGCCGATGAAGCGGATTTAATCAACGAGCTGGTCTTCGGCATGACCGCCCAACAATGGCGCAAGAAGTACCCG
>Ga0075469_10000276_pt1 | contig 21496 bp, 20 predicted proteins | sample DEB08_DNA_13_FD_77577 | JGI IMG/M metagenome (GOLD analysis project Ga0075469, IMG submission 77577) | Aqueous microbial communities from the Delaware River and Bay under freshwater to marine salinity gradient to study organic matter... | ecosystem: Environmental > Aquatic > Marine > Coastal ...
AATCGCTTTAAATTGGGTGCGCCAATGGTCAAAGCCACTTTAGTCGCTTCTACCCAACCTTTTTGTTGAATGTATAAAATATCGTCTTCGACTTCTACTCGTATATGGTCAAATAAATTGTCGTCGGTGGTCATGCTTAAAGCAGTAGTCGTTCCGCAATCAATTTTTGCGGTTACAGGAAAGTTAACATGGATTTCGGAAAAGTCGGCGAGTTGAATAGCTTTTGTTCCTAATTGCCCATTCCCATTTTTTTGAGCCGTTAAGGAAGTAGTTAGGAAACAGATTAAAAATAACAACTGAGTGATTTTCATGGTTACTAGATTTTTTGATTGATAAATTGGCGGAGAGCATTGGGCTATGGGCCTAGGATTCGTTATTCTATGCCCTTTGTCCAATGCCCTCTGCACACTATTTTCAACAAATTTCACTCATTTTATTCTTGCTATCGCTGCATATTATGATTTGACACGACTCAGATTATGATTTGAGGCTAATTACTTATTTCAATTTCCCCAAAACCAACTCAATCGCCTTAGCCAATTGCGGGTCTTCCCCTTCTACTCTATCCTTAAAAGTATTCTTCACAAAAATATCAGGCGCAACACCCGTTTTTTCAATATTCTTCCCATCCAACGTATAACAACCCCAAGAAGGCAAGCGATAAAAAGAACCATCCACCAACCCTTTGCCAGAAGTAAAAATTATCCATCGGTAGGTTTCTGTTCCCATAATAGTCCCTAAACCTAACTCCTTAAACCCAGCTGCGGTCATTTCCGCATCACTTAAACTTTGTTCGTTGATTAGTAAAACGATGGGTTTTGCGGCAGGGGTAAAATTGGGTTGTGGCGTCAATGCGCCTTCTCTATATTTCCAATTTAAATAAGGTTTTTGCGATAAAAATTGTAAGACTTCATCATGAACATTTCCACCTGTATTATAACGTAAATCTAAAATTAAACCATCTCGTTGATGCCCTTCGGAGACCATTTCTTTCATAAATCGACGCAATTCTCCACCGCCCATATTTTTCATGTGGACATAAGCTATTTTTTTATCGCTTCCTTTATCAACTATGGTTTGTCGTGCTTGCATCCATTCATCGTATAATAAAGTCCGTTCCGCGAAATAGCTAATTGGGTGTAATTTGACGACTATTTTTTCTCCTGCTCTTAAAAAAGTAAGAGCTATTTCTTCATCGCTAGAAGGTTGAGCAAAATAATGGTTTCGATTGTTCGTTTTGTCAACCACTTCTCCATTAACCGCTACTAATTCATCTCCTGCTTGAATGTCTTTTCCTTTTCGGTCAGCAGGGCTACCGCTGATAATTCGTTGAACTCGATACGGATTATTTAGGTCAAATTGGATGCCCGTTGCCATGCTACTCGTCTCATATTGGGTATCCTCCTCTTTTCCAGAAGAACGGAAACCAAAATGAGAGGTGTTCAATTCTCCCAATAAATCATTTAACAACAGTCTTAAATCTCCTCGGTTATTTAGATAAGGTAAGTATTTAGCATACTGCTCTCTTCTTGCTTGCCAGTCCTCCCCATGAAAATTTTCATCATAAAAATTCTCTTCCAAGTTTGCCCAAGTTTCATAAAACATTTGCTCAAATTCGGCTTGTAATTGGCGTCGAAATTTTAAAGAAATGTCTATTTTTTCGACTTTATTATCCCCTAATTTCAGTTCATGAATATTGCCTTGATTTAAGACGTAATATTTATCGTCTGCCCAACTAAAAGCATAATTTCCGCCTTTAGTACCTTCTATTTTTTTCGTTTCTGCTTCTTCAAAAGGTTCTTTTTCCCATTTGTATAAGGCATATTTTCCTTCATCGTGATTAGAGGAAAATAATACCATTTGCTTGTCTTCTTTTTCAATCGCTATCATGCCATATTGCGACCCAAAACTAGGACCGAATCGCTCTACTCTTTCCATAATTCGTTCTGCATCAATAGTGACGATTATTTTTTCTTCCTCTTTTTCTGCCTCTTCTCCTTCTTTTTTGTCATCGGATTTATCTTCCTCTTTCTTCTCTTCTTCTTTAAATAACTCCTCAAATTTATCCGACTTAAAAGGCGAATCCATTTTTTCTAAGGGCAATCTAAATAAATCTGGTTCTCGTAAGCCATACGGATAAGACGGCTTAAAGGGATTGGCATGAAAGTATAAATATTTGCCATCAGGTGACCAAAAAGGGCCTGCTTCACTTACGCCAGTATTCGTCAAATTAGTCTTTTGCTTCTTTTCTATATTATAAACTATTATTTCTTGTTCAAAATTGCGATAAACATTAAAAGCCAAGTGTTTATCATCAGGTGCCCAAGTTGGTAAGGCATTATAAAAACCCCATAATTCATCTTCCAATAAAAGCGTACTTTCAAAGGTTTCTAAATCCATTAAACGTACTTCATTTCGACCACTCAAATAAGCCGCTTTAGTTTGGTCGCTATTGAGGCTTAAGTTTCTATTATTCTGATTATCGGTCGTTAATTGCTTCTCGCCTATTTTGCCCGAAGCATCTATGGTAAACCAATTTTGATAACCGCCAACCGTCTGATTAAAAATCAAGGTTTTATTATCTTTTAACCAGGTTACTTCCAAGACTCGCCCATCCGCAGCCGTTTTTAATTGCTTGGGAAACTTACCTTTGATATCACTTACAAATAATTCGCCTCTGGAAATAAAAGCCATTTTTTTGCCATCAGACGCTACACTAAATGCGGTAATATTTCCCGCTACCTTATAGTCCTTCGTTTTGGATAACGTATTATTTTTAGCAACGTTTACGAGTACTTTAGTGGATTGTCCACTTGCTATATCATAAATAAATAATTGATATTCTTTTTGAAAAATCACTTTTCCGCCATTGGCATTCACAAAAGGGCGATGTATAGAATGCTCAAATTTAGTCAAGCCTGTTTTTACGCCATTTTGAAAAGTATAGAGATTATACTCCCCATTTAATTCATCCGATAAAAAGTAAGAATTCCCATTTTCGTCAATGGTCACTTGAAAGTCTTTGCCCTCATAATCAGTATAAGTTTTATACTCTTTCGTACTCGGATTATAAGATTTGATATCTGGATTATAAGCGCCTTTATAGCGTTTTCTATTTTCAAAATTGTCACTTTCCCAAGTTTCATTAAAGAATAATTCGCCTGTTTGTGGATGTTCGACTAGGTTATGGATGTTATTAAAATAATGGGAAAATAATCTTTTAGGTGTACCTCCTTTTACCGTTACCGAGTAGGTACTCACCCGATTTTCTCGATTGGAAGAAAAGTAAATCGTTGAATTATCCCATGACCAACTGCTCACTCTATCAGCAGCTTGATGATAGGTCAATTGTTGAATGTCCCCTCCATTTAAGGGCATAATAAATACATCCGAATTGCCATAAACCGTTCCTGTAAACGCCAACCATTTTCCATCAGGCGATACTTTAGCTAAGGTTTCATTGCCTTCCATCGAGGTTATTTTGCTAGCTAATCCGCCTGTTGCTGGCATTTTCCATAAATCGCCTTCCTGACTAAATATGATGGTAGATGCATCGGGTGTTAAAGTAGGAAAGTCGGTAAAATAGACTTCGGAATTTTGGGCTATTAATGCCGAAAGACTGCTAGTAATAAGAATTAATAGTAGGCTGATTTTTTTCAACATGTCGGGTGTATTTGGTAGATTAAAATTATTGACCAACAATGATAGGAAATTTTTTGAATGGTTTTATTCTTTTATGGCTTTATTGTTATTCGATTTGAGCAATATAACCATATAACAATAAAACCATTTAGCAATGCTTATAAAATTCCCCCCATACTTCCACCATCCACTTTAATCGCTGCCCCATTCGTAGCTGCTGCCAAAGGACTCGATAAATAAACAATCGTATTCGCTACTTCTTCCACCGAAGCAAATCGCTGCAATAAAGAAGAAGTCCGCACATTGGTAAAAAACTCGGCTTCTACTTGTGCAGTAGATTTACTTTCTTTCTCCGCTACATCTGATAGAAATTTTTCCGCTCCTTCTGATAAAGTCGAACCAGGGATTACCGTATTCACCGTAACATTTGTGCCTTTGGTCATTTGTGCCAACCCTCTGGAGACCGCTAACATTGCCGTTTTGGTCATACTATAAGCAATCAAATCTTCGGGGACTAAAGTGGCACACTCACTAGAAATAAAGATGATTCTACCCCAATTTTTGTCCATCATTTTGGGTAATAATTGACGAGATAAACGTACCCCACTCATTACATTTACTTCAAATTGTTCGGTCCACTCTTCATCAGGCATCTCATAAAAAGACGTGCCCTTATAAATGCCGACGTTATTAATCAAAATATCTATGGTGGGTAATTGCTTGATTAATGCGCTTACGGATTCTTTTTTCGAAAAATCAGCAGGAATTCCACAAATATTCCCTTTTGGGAACTGAGTTACTAACTTTTCCACAGCTTTATCCACACTATGTTGATATCTTCCGTTGATAAAGACGGTTGCCCCTTCTTGTAGGAATAGTTTGGCAGTTGCGAAACCTATGCCGCCTGTTGAACCTGTTATGAAAACTGTCTTGTTATTTAGCTTTAAATCCACCTTTTTTGAGTTATGAGTTATGAGTTATAAATGATGAGTGATAAATTGTTGAATTAGGTATCAAGTTCTCATCTTAAATATCGCTTTGATACCCCTTAATGAAACAGCAGCAAATCATCATCCGTGGAAGTTATCCGTGGAGAAAGAATCGTTTTAATTCCTTCGCACATTATATCCTATTAATACGATATACCAAGCGGAACTTGGCACTACAGAAAACATCAACTTTTACAAATTATTTTGACTATCACTCGATTCCCCAAACCGCCCCACTCGAAAAGGCGATATAGGCAATTTTGTTTCTCCATCTATTGCTAAATCTGCCATAATTTCTCCAATAACGCTGGCAAATTTATAGCCATGTCCAGAAAAACCAGCGGCAAAACTCACTTGGGGATAGTCAGGATGCACATCCAAAATAAAATGTTCGTCTGGCGAATTAGTAAACATACAAGTTTTAAGACTCATGGTTGGCCCATTCCCTGCTGGAAATACTCGTTCGGATAACCTTCGTAGCACTTTTTCGTCTTCTAAATTGGGTGTCCAATCAAAAGATTCAGGTGTTCCTTTTTCTTCTAAGTGATGAAATTTACCAAACTTAAACCCAGGAACACCAAAAATTGGGAAACCATAATAGTGTTCTTCACCTAATTGAATGATAAAGACAGGAAATCTTTCTGGGGTGAATAGTTCAGGTTGTGTTGGTTGTAACCATGCTAGCACCTGTCGTTCAGGAATGGCTAAATCTGCTAAAATCGGTAATAATTTCCGATTCCATGCACCACTCGTAAAAACAAGTTTAGCCGCTTCATAAACGCCTCTATTCGTTTCTACTCGCACGCCGCCATTCTTAGTTGTTTCCCAGTTCAACACTTGTTCTCTTGCTTGAATGGTTGCGCCCAATTTTTGTGCAGCTTCTACGAAAGCAACTGTTGCCCTTTCAGGCAATAGAAATCCACCATCAGGTTGGTAAAGTGCCCGATAATCCGTAGGTACTTGATAGCCAGGAAAGCGTTTGTTTACTTCACTACCTGTCAATATTTCATGAGGGATATCGTGAAATAAACAAGATTTAAGCGACCCTGTAAAAACCATGGAATCCGCAGCGCCAATATCCAGAGAACCTGTCTTATGAAAAATTTGTTCTCCACTAACTTGCTCAATTTCCGCCCATAGTTGATAGGCTCGCCGTAATAAAGGCACATAAGATGGCCCTTCATAATAAGCTAGTCGAATAATGCGGGTGAATCCATGAGAAGAACCTTGATTATGTGGAATATCAAATTGTTCCAAACCAAGTACTTTTGCGCCTCGTTTGGCTAGTTGGTAACAGGTGGAACTGCCCATTCCGCCCACACCTACGACAATTACATCGTATTGATTTGATTTTTGCATGATGGTGGTTTGTTTTGATGCTGTAGAGAGTAGTAAATAGAGCACCTAAGGTAGAAAAAATGATAATTAACTCCAAAAACCTTGGCAATTTTGATCATGCCAAGGTTTTTAGAGACGTCCCTCCAATTCATCGTTTATCATTCATCGTTCATCATTTAAAAAACTACCATTTCCGAGCCCCCAACAACTTCTCCCCCAACTCCGTCAACTCCGCCGTTTCATACTTCGTCTGTTCCCAATTCCGAGGGTCGCCTGGAAAAGCGTAACCTTCAGGCGCAATCCGTTGTTTCCAAGAATTTACTCGCCATTCTCTAAGTGCTTCATTGTCTTCTTCGGCTGGCATCATGGAAATATATTGGGCAACTCTGACTTTATCCGTAGAATAATTCCCTCTAATTCCATGTGGTTGGCGAGAATCCCAAATAACTAAATCGCCTGCTTCTAAGGGGACTTTGACTATTTTATCTTCTAAGCCCGAAACGTCAGGTCGGAAGTTATTTCTATCCGCAGGTTGCGTCGTTTTCCAAGTTTCATAATTTCTAAACAGCCATGGAATACATTGGAAGCCGCCCATGTTTTCATCCATTTGGTCATCTAATGCCAACACACCTTGTACATTTTGAGGCTTGGTATCTGGATCATAATCCCAATGGATAAAACTTTTATATTCAAAACCTGGTCGGATTGGGAAATTTAAATTCGCTCGATCAATCGTTACCCATAATTTTTCTGTTCCCCAAAGGTCTACAAACGCATCGTATAATTTTGGCACTTGTCGATTATTCCAAAGATGCTGATTATTATAAACTTCGACCATGCCTGTGCCTGCCAATTCTTTCATTTTCATTTCTGCCCTTGGAGCGGTGTACCAGGTTTCTTGGTCATTTTTTTCTTTTTCCTCGAATTCCCAAAGGAAATTAGCCGACGCTAAAGCTTGTTCTCTTGGTACTGCATTTTTAATGACGATGTAACCATTATATTTCCAAAATGCCCAGTCTTCTTCACTTAGCACTCGAAGCGGGTCGCCAATATTTCGGTCCGCTAATTTCTTTTTGCTACTCGTTGCGGTAGATGGATTGCCCGGTATATCTTTATGTGCATTATTCGGAATCATGGTCTGCGCCATGGTTTTATTAGTATCTTTCATTTTTCGGTATTTTAATAATCAAAAAAATATTATCTGCAAATAACTAGAACAAAGATAAGGGCTATATCAACTTATCTGTTATCTTGATATTGATTTCTATTTGTACAATATTGACTTTTTTAATTATTATTGATACTAATTTAAATAATTCTGTTAAATAATCTAAATATGCAACCATATAACACAAATTACATTTAATGATATATATAATAAAGAAAAGATGAAAATTATCAACATAAAATGGTCATATTACTTGAAGTATAAACGGACAAAGCGTATCAAATCGCTACAAAATTATTTAAAGAATATGCTGCCCAAATTGACGTTGATTTATCTTTTCAAAATTTTAATCTTCAACCCAATTGAAGGAACAAAATATTTTGAAATAGTACTTGGAAACGACTAAAAATTAATTATGAAAATCCAATTGGAAAATATCAGTCCAGATGCCAATAGCTCTTTTCGGTTGCTACTCAATCCGAAATTAAACGACTTATTTTACTGGCATTTTCATCCAGAATACGAATTGGTGTATATCGAAAATGCCGACGGAACAAGACATGTAGGCAACCATATTTCTCAATACGAAGGCAGCGATTTGGTTTTAATCGGGTCTAATATTCCGCATTTAAACTTTGATTATGGGGTTAAAACGGATTGTGAAAAAGTCGTTTTACAAATTCATCCCGATTTTAAGCAGCAAACTTTTGTTAAATTACCTGAATTAGATAGTATCAACGAACTTTTTGAAAAAGCTCAATACGGCATTGCTTTTTATGGACATACCAAAAAAATGATTGGCAAAAGGTTATTGCGTTTTCGACGTTTAGCGCCTTTCAACCAATTTGTAGAAGCCTTATTCCTTTTTGAACTTTTGGCAAAAAGTAAAGAATATACCTTATTACACGAGCAACCTTATATTAATCAATACAGCCAAAAAGAGCAAGATAGAATTCGGCAAATTTATGCCTATATTGACCAACATTATCAGCGAAAAATCATTTTAGAAGAAGTGGCAGCTTTGAGTAATCTAGGTCGAGAAGCCTTTTGTCGCTATTTCAAAAAAGCCACAGGCAATACCTTTATTGGTTTTTTAAATCAATACCGCATTAGTCAAGCCAAGCGCCTTTTATTAATGGGTAAGAATGTCAGCGAAACTTGCTTTAATTGTGGTTTTGAAAGTCTGTCCTATTTTAATCGAATTTTTAAGAAAGTGACTGGGGAGAATCCTAGTGCTTTTAAGAAAAAACAACATGCTTAAACGATGAACTATAAATGATGAATGATGAATTTAGATAACAGAAATATTAAAAGAAAGACCAAAGTAATCCACTTATCACAATTAACACAGTAATTGCTTTAAGTCCTAAATTTCTTTTTTTAGTTAGAATAGAACTACGGATTAATCTCATTACTTCAACAGTATTTGCATATAAAGACTTAAATTCCTCTTCGGAAATATAATCTGTTTCATAAAGCAATTCTAGCCAAAATTGGGTTTCTGCGGTTTCTTTTTGTCCAACACTTAACTTATGTATAAAATCCTTTGGGCTTTCGGCATTTTTAGCTTCTCTAACCATTGCTCCAGGATTAGTACCTGACCTAATAATTTAACCACTAATCGTGTATTCTTTTTTCTCTCCTTTTAAATACTTGCACAATTTGACTACTCTAATAGCCATAATTAATGTCTTTTCTTTTAAAGGGTCATCTCCATTAAGTTTTTGTTTAGTTTTCATCTCATAGATTGTTTAGTTAAATAAAATAACGAGGAACTATAAATTTAAAAAACATCGAGCATTTGTCATAAAACCTTAGTATTAATTTTCCATTTTCATAAAAACCCTATAATATCGCTCCAATATTCAAGTACGAATACGAATTCATCATTCATCATTCATAGTTCATCATTTTTTAGTTCTGCTCTAAACAAAGCATTACTCATACAATGCGAGCCACCTCTTGCCCTTGATAATTCCGAAGAGGATAACAAAATCAACGTATCTGTTAAGTCTTGAATATTTACCGTCCCGTCCTGTAATTTAGGAATCAAATCTTGGGCATGAATAATCGTAAATCCCAAGCCTTCTTTTTTATCCGCAAAAGCAGCAATCGTTTTATCATTTCTATCATACCCAATCACCAATCCTTCTTGTAGCGCTAATAAATTACAGCTATCTGTCCATTGTTCCCGTTGGTCATAAGGAAATTCTTTATTGGCGCTATAGATGATTTTTACGGAAGATTCCGCCATCCCAAAATCCTCTGTACTAACATTTACCAACAAGTCCTCCAAGCTCGGAAATTCTTTATAGAAATAATCTTGTCCTTGTATATATTTTGCAGATTTTGGTTTATAAAATTGAAAGACCCGCAATCGGTCATTCCCGTTTTGGTTACTTTTTCCTTTAAAAATAGTCGTATAATCTCGTTTTTGTGCTTGTTTTTGTTGCTCCACCACTTGGGAATATCCACCATACATCACCCAAGCATTTCGTTTAATTTGGGTAAAAATAGTATCAATGTGCATCTGTGCTCGAACTGCTGGAATTTGGACAACAGATATTTTTTCAATCTTTAAAGTCGGTAAACTAAATAGCTTATGAATGATGGCATCTGCCGCACTTTGGGTCGTTCTTTCGCTACAACCAACAATTAAATGCCTTGGCGCAATCATCATTACGTCTCCTCCTTCAATACTAATCATTTTCTCTTTTTGAATCGACTCGTCTTCCAAAAAGAAATCATCTTCTTCGCTAATTTCAATGATATTTTCGGGCGTATTCGCAAATAGGCTCGAATGATAAAAATAGATATATTTTGCAATCAAACTATCTCGTTTTCGAGCTTGTGTCGCACTTTTACTCAATAAAACATGGTCTTTAATCGTAATCCCAATATCTCTGGTAAATACTAGATTTGGAACAGGTGGAAAGATAAATTTTTCGCCTTCACTATTCGGTAAAATACCTGTTATCAATGCGTTAGCTAATTGTATGGGCTTTAATTTTTCCAGTTGCTGTTGTATTTGTTGATGGCAACTTTCGATGGCACAAATTGCCGAGACCAAGCGTATTTTCACCAATTCTTGCTCCAGTATATCACTCAACGCTTTTTGTACATCAATGACCTTATCGGAGTTAAAATAATTGGCATGGTCGGGTTTGAATACCTCAAATTGTTTTTCTCCTTGGTGTGTGGCTAAATGTTTTTGGACATACTCCGCCTTGTCTGGGTCAATAAAATAAAGCAGTAATTGGATGTATTCATTATACTCCGCTCGCATCTTTTGCAAATGAACGGTATCGTCATATAACCACTCTTTAAACTTACTCGGAATAATTTTTCCAATGCCATCATCTGGGCTGTGAATTAGTATTTTTTTGATTTTTCCTAACTCGTTTGCTACGTAATTTTCCATATTTTTGGTTATAAATCCTACAAAATAAGGGAAGATAATACACTTAATTCTAGTCATTTCCAAATGGCTAATTTGCTTCCCTTCTAAATTGACTCGCTACTTATTAGTATAATTCAGAATACTTCTGCTATTTTTACCTCATTATCAAATCAATTCCTATATATCAATGAAGAATCTTTTCCTAGTATTTTTGCTATTTCTAACCATTAATAGCTTTGCGCAAAACGATTATTTTTTCCCTGCCAATGCACAATTTGATCCGACTATTCCAACTCCCGAACAATTTCTAGGTTACGAAATTGGTGATTTCCATACTAGGCATGACCGCATGGTTTCCTATATGGAAAAACTAGCCGAAGTTTCCGATAAAGCTAATTTTGAAATTATCGGTTATACGAACGAAATGCGACCGCAAGTGGTGCTGACTATTACAACGCCAGACAATTATTCCAACCTCGAAAATATTAGACAAGCGCATTTAAAATTATCTGACCCTACAACTGCTAATGCGGATGTAAAAGATATGCCTGTCATCATTTTACATGGTTATAATGTGCATGGTAATGAACCTTCTTCTACCGAAGCGGCAATGCTAACCGCTTATTATTTAGTCGCAGAAACGAGTGCAGAAACACAAGGCTTTCTAAAAGATGCCGTCACTTTTATTGACCCCGCTTATAATCCAGATGGGCGAGACCGACATACGAATTGGGCGAATATGCACCACGGATTTCCACCCGTTGCCGACCCTGCGGATAGAGAACATAATGAGGTTTGGCCAAGAGGTAGAACGAATCATTATTGGTTTGACTTAAATCGAGATTGGTTGCCTTTGGCACAAGTAGAAAGTCGCAATCGGATGGCTTTTTATCATAAATGGCTGCCGAATGTCGCAACGGATTACCATGAAATGGGCGCTTCTTCGACTTACTTTTTTGAACCAACGGAGCCATTTGGTTCGGAAAACCCATTGGTTGGGCGGAAGAACTATGACGATATTAATAACCTGTTTGCCAAATATTTTAAAGCGGCTTTAGATGAAGTAGGTTCGCTATATTTTACCAAAGAAGCTTTTGATAATTCTTATCCTGGATATGGGTCTACTTATCCAGATATGCACGGTGGATTAGGGTTAGTATTTGAACAAGCTTCCTCAAGAGGGCATATTCAAGAAACGACGACTAAACCAATCACTTTTGCATTTACCATTCGTAATCATACTCGAACGAGTATTGCAACGGTTCGGGCTGCCGTAGAAAATCGGGTATTTATGTTGAACCACCAGCAAGATTTTTTTAAAGAATCTTTGCAGATGGCTAGAAAAAAAGGCGTTAAAGGTTATGTTTTTGGCGATAGTAATGATAATGGAAAAACCAAGGCTTTTTTAGGTTTATTAGTAAAACATCAAATCAAAACCTATCCTGTCAATGAAAATGTGGGTGATTTCCAGAAAGGAACTGCGTGGTATGTCCCTGCTGAACAAGCACAATATCGGATGGTTAGCACCTTTTTTGAACCTGTGAAATCTTTTTACGATAGCGTTTTTTATGATGCTTCGGCTTGGACAGTTGCCTTGGCTTTTGATATGCCTTATCAGCGATATACCTCCAGTAAAAGTTTATCCATTGGGAATGAATTAACCGCTCAAAGTCTAGTACCTTTCCCTACTACTTTACCGACCGCAACCTATGCTTATTTAATGGAGTGGAATGATTATAATGCCCCTAAAGCATTGTATCAATTATTGAAATATAAGGTCTTTTGTAAAACTTCCTTTAAACCTTTTTCAGCGGAGGTCAATGGGCAACGGAAAGATTTTGGATATGGAACTATTATGATTTCCATAGCGGACCAAAATCGAACGCCAGAACAATTGCGCATTATTCTACAAAGTGTGATGAATGAAACCAATGTGCCGATTCACGGGGTGAATACAGGTTTTAGTTTGCAAGGCATAGATTTAGGTAGTCGCAATTTCCAAACTTTAGATTTGCCTAAAGTAGCGATGCTAGTTGGTGATGGCGTGTCGGGGTATGAAGCTGGCGAAATTTGGCATTTAATGGATACTCGAATTGGAATGCCTGTGACCAAAGTGGAAACCAATCGTTTTGCTAGATTAAGTTTGGATGATTATGATGTTTTAATTTTAGTTTCTGGAAGCTATGGTAATTTAGGCGAAAATGGCGTGACTAAAATTAAGAATTGGGTCAAAAAAGGCGGTACGTTAATTACCCAAAGAACGGCTACCCAATGGGCGATTAAAAATGAATTAGCGAAAGCGACTTTAAAAGAAAATAAACCTACTTATCCAGATAAAATTGCTTTTGCTGATGCTAGAGAAGTTAAAGGTGCAAGAGCTATTGGAGGGTCGATTTATATGACGGATATTGATATTTCTCATCCAATGGCATTTGGTTATAGTCGGTCTCAATTACCTGTTTATCGAAATCATACGGTCTTTGTAGAACCTTCTACCAATCCAGTTGCGAATGTTGCAACTTATACCGATAATCCGCATTTAGATGGTTATATTCATGCACAAGGCTTGGATACCTTAAAAGGTACTGCTTCTTTAATGGTCAGCCAACAAGGTCGTGGACGTACGATTTTAATGATAGATAATCCAAATTTTAGAGGATTTTGGTATGGAACGAATAAGTTGTTTTGGAATGCGGTGTTTTTAGGTGGGGTGACGAATGTGCCTGGGTTTTAACTAGATAACTGGTAGTAAAGCCTGCAGTCTTTACTACCAGTTTTACTATCAGTTTTTTAATTCCATCTTTTATTACATTTTCTAACCCCCCAACCGTGACCACCATCCAATCCATCCAATTTTTCGTAGCCCTCAATTTATTGACCATCGGTTTATCTCATTTTTTACAACCAAAAATATGGGAGGATTTTTTCAATTTCCTACATAAAAAAGGAAATGTTGGAAATATTTTCAATGCATTAATAGCTCTTGGAATGGGCACTTTCATCGTCGCTTTTCATTTTGTCTGGGAAGGTCCTATGATTTTAGTTACTTTATATGGTGTCGCACAATTAGGCAAGGGGTTTTTATATTTAATGATACCGTCAATTGGACTTAAAAGTATTGAGCAGGTTCGTGGAAAATCGGAAAAATTTAAATGGGTCGGATTAGTTATGTTTGCGCTAAGTATTTTATTAATTATTCAACTTATTCAGGATACTGCTTTTGGTTAATTTTCGGTAAAAGGATTTGTTGTTTCTATTAAAGTTGTTAGTTCAACTATATGCCCATCAGGGTCTTTCGTATAAATAGAATAAAAATAATGATGGTCTTGAAACTCGTATTCGATGCCTAAATTTTCATAATGTAATTTTGCTTGCTTAAAATTTTTACTCGTCACATTAAAAGCAAAATGGTCAATTTTGACATGCTTAGAAAAGGCATCTAATTTTGTATCTTTTAAATCAGCAGGAAAAAGCGCAACGCCTGTTTTTCCTGCTAATAAAAAAATAGGAATAATACCCCATTCTGGTAGTTGATACCGTTTTAAGCCCAATACTTTTTCATACCATTGTGCTGATTTTTCGATGTCTTTTACTCGAATGGCTACGTGGTCAAGGAAGGAGATTTGAAAAGGTACCATTATTCGGAATAGAAAAGGGATTTATTTAAAATCACGGGATAATGTCAGATTACCCCGTGATTTTAAAATATAACAATGTCTTATGGTCGCATCACCTTAACATCCCCACGCTCATCCAAAATAACCACTTCATAACCCAACGCCTCTAACTTCGCTCGATTCGTTGCTTCATCACCAACGACTAAGATGTACATATTTTCTGGCTGCAAATATTTTTTAGCCAAAGCATCTAATTCCTTTTTGGTGATATTTTCAACAATTTTAGTTTGTTCGTCAACGAAAGTTCTATCTAAATCATAATGTACAATTCGTCTTAAAAAGCCTGCTTTCTGACGAGGTGTTTCATAATTTCTAGCATCTCTCTGTCCAATAGAACTTTTCATAAAAGCTAATTCATCTTCCGAAATACCATTCTTCTGGTAATCTTTGATTTCTTTAATGAATTCTACCACACTACTATCCGTCGCAACTGCTTTCACACCTGCTCTTGCCGTATACGAACCAATTTCTTCATCCGCAGAAAAATAAGAACGAGCGCCATACGTCCAGCCTTTATCTTCTCTTAAATTCAAGTTAATCCGGCTATTAAACGCACCGCCTAATGGGAAATTCATCAAGAAAGATTTATAATAATCTCCTGTCACATCGTAGGTTAAATCTGTAAGGTAACCAATTCTGATTTCAGACTGAGGGGCATCCGTTTTGTCTACTAAGTAGATTTTTGTTTTTCCTGGCTTCTCTTTAATTGCAACAGAAGGAATGTCTACTTTTTTGCTCGCCCAATCTTTTAAAAATTGGATTTTTGGCATTACTTCTTCTTGCGAAACATCTCCTACTACAACCAATTCCGATACAGACGGAGAATAGTATTTTTGGTAAAAGGCTTGAACATCTGCTAAAGTAATTTTTTCCACAGAAGCTTCATCTCCATTTGTAGAAATCCCATAAATATGATCTTTACCATATAATAATTTACTATAAGTTTCATTGGCTATAGCCCCTGGATTCTTTCGGCTACTCTTAATGCCTTCTATTTGTTGTTTTTTCAAACGGTCAAAATCTTCTTGTGCAAATTTTGGGCGCATTAAAATCTCTTCTGCTAAAGTTAAGGTTTTTGCTAAATTCTTTTTTAAAGAACTGACAAACATGGTCGCTTGACCTCTACCACCACTTAGTCCAATACTACTTCCCAACTTACGCAATTCTTCTTGAATGGCTTCCGCAGAATAATTTTCGGTTGACTCATTCAACATACTTGTCGTTAAAGATGCTAAACCTGCTTTTTCTTTATGGTAGGCATCTAATTTATGTCCGCCGTTAATCGTCAATTGTAAAGAAACGGTTGGAATCTCATCGCTCTTTGTACCAATTACTTTCATCCCATTATCGAAAGTCGCATCCCAGAATTCAGGTACTTTAACCACAGGGTTTTCTCCTAAACCAGGTCGTTTGCTTCGGTCAAATGTATCACCTGTTGCTTTGTTATAAGTCAATGCATCGTAATTAGTGGTCGGAAAAGGATTCTCTCCAGCAGTCGGAATTTCATAGTTATCTGGCTGCGCAGGCTGCATCGCATCATTGGCTAATACACTCAATACGATATGCGCTTGACCTTTGATGTATTTTCTAAATACCCGCATGACATCTTCTTTGGTAACCGCTGAGTATCTATCCAAATCACCTTTTATCTTATTTGGGTTGCCTGTAAAAGTTTGATAACTCGCTAATTGAGACACCTTTCCACTTACACTAGCTAGGCTATTAATCGTACTGGATTCATAGTCTGCTTTGAATTTTTCAATATCCGCATCGGTTACACCCGCAGCTTCAAAATCAACCAAAATTTGTTCTACTGACTTCTCAAAATCACCCAAAGTTTGTCCAGGAAAAGGTAAAACAAACATACTCAATTCTCCTGCTAATTCACTGGCAGGATTAGAAACAGAAGCTTGAATCGCTTTTTGCGTTTTCACAAAACTCTTATAAAAATAAGAACTCTTTCCTCTGCCTAATATTTCTGCTAAACAGTCTAAAGGCGCTTCATCAGGGTGAAATCTTGGTACCGTTGGATAAGTAAAAATAACGGCAGGAAACCGAATATTTTTATCTACATAAGAGACATATCTATTTTCAGTTAAAACAGGCGCTACCAATTTCATTGGCTCAACTGCTGGTCCTCTAGGAATTACCCCAAAATATTTTTCCACCTTAGCAATCACATCTGCTGGGTCTACATCCCCACCTACCGTCAACGTTGCATTATTAGGTCCATACCATCGCAAAAAGAATTTCTTCAAATCTTCTACATCTACTCGGTCTAAATCTTCTAATTTTCCAATAGTCAACCAAGAGTACGGGTGTCCATAAGGATATAATGCAGCTGCATTCAGTTCTCGGTAAGGGCCATAAGGCCGATTATCGTAACTCTGTCCTTTCTCATTTTTCACGGTTGCTCTTTGTACTTCAAATTTTGGTTGGGTTACTGCATCTAAAAAGAAACCCATTCTATCTGCTTCTAACCAAAGCATGATTTCTAATTGGTTGCTAGGCACGGTTTCAAAGTAATTTGTTCGGTCACGGTTGGTGGTGCCGTTCAACGTACCTCCTGCTTCGGTTACAATTTTGAAATGCTCTTCATCTGCTACATTTTCTGAGCCTTGAAACATCATGTGCTCAAAGAAATGGGCAAATCCAGATTTTTGTAATTCTTCTCTAGCAGACCCTACGTGGTAAGTTACATCTACGTGGACTAATGGGTCAGAATGGTCTTCGTGGATGATCAAGGTCAATCCATTAGACAATACATGTTTTTCATAAGGGATGACTAATTCATCTCCCGTTTTTGTTACCTTCTCTATTAACTTCGTTTGCGCGAAAGTAGCGGTTGATAAAAATAAAAATAATAAAATAAAAGGCCAATTTTTCATGTCTGGTGATTTAGTTTATGTTTATAATGTTTTCGATAAGGCTGCAAAATAAAATAATATTCTAATAGTCCTTCTCAATTATAGGTAAAAGCGCTATTTATGGGAATTATTTTACAAAGAAAATGGTAATACATAGGATTTCTGTAGCAACTAATTTATTTCTTCATCCACTCTTAATTTTTTAAATTATGCTTACATCCGACATCAAAAAATACATCGACCAATCTGTGCTTTGCTGGTTGGCAACTGTTTCTAAAGATGGAATTCCCAATGTTTCTCCAAAAGAAATTTTTACTTATTTAGATGATGAATATATTGGTATTGCCCACATTGCCTCGCCTAATAGTCTACGGAATATCAAAATTAACTCAAATGTCTGCATTAGTCTTGTAGATATTTTTGTTCAAAAAGGGTATAAATTAGTTGGTCGTGCCGAAATCATTTCTAAATCAGCGCCTAACTTTAAAATCGAAGCCGCTAAAATTTTGGAGATGGCAGGAGTCGCTTTTCCTGTACAAGCCTTACTAAAAATTAAAGTCATTAAAACTGCACCTATTTTAGCACCCAGCTACCTACTATATCCAGAAACGACGACGGAGGCAGCGCAAATCAAGGGCGCATTAAAAATATATCGGGTAAAAGAACACCTTCAGAATAGTAAATAATCATAATTTGATTACTTTAGTAACATCAAAATAATAAGTCCGTCATATAGACACACCAAGGCTTGAATACTCTTAGAGGTCTGCCAACAAATTGACGGAGTTATTTTCAACCATTACTTAGCAAACCTAACTACTAAAGTAATCTAAATAACATGAAAAAGTATCTCCTTTTTTTCTGCTTTGTTTTCCCACTATTTCTTCATGCACAACGTACGCAAAAACCTGCCATTCACGCCAAAAATTGGTTGGCAATTACAGGTAAACCAATGGGCGCAACAGCGGGTGCTACCATTTTTAACAAAGGTGGCAATGCCGTAGATGCAGCCTGTGGAATGTTAGCGGCAACGGCTACTATGTGGGATGTCTTAAGTTGGGGTGGAGAAACCCAAGCATTGATTTATAATCCAAATACAGGAAAAGTGATTGGCATTAATGCTTTAGGGGTCGCACCAACAGGCGCAACGCCTGATTTTTTCAAAGGCAAAGGCATGGATTATCCGCCACAATATGGGCCTTTGTCCGCAGTTACCCCTGGCACGCCTGGTGGGTTAATGACCATGTTAGCAGAATATGGAACGATGAGTTTGAAAGCCGTTTTAGCGCCTGCAATGGAAATGGCAGCAGGATATCCGATAGAAATTCAAACGGCGAATGCGATTGAAAGCCAGAAAGAACGAATTAAAGCTTGGCCTTATTCTAAAAAAGTGTATTTACCTCATTTAGGCGAAGAACGAGAAGCGCCTTATCCTGGGGAAATTTTCAAACAATTGGATTTACTGAATACCTTAGAAAAATTAGTCGAAGCGGAAAAAATAGCTTTGGCAGTAGGCAAATCTCGCAAGGAAGCTATTTATGCAGCTTATGACCGCTTTTATAAAGGCGATATTGCCGATGAATTTGTCAGAGGTTGCCAAGAACAAGAAGGTTTGATTACCAAAGCAGATTTAGCCAATTGGAAAGTCTATATCGAAGAACCTGATATGACCAATTATAAAGGCATTGATGTGTATAAATTGACTTCTTGGGTGCAAGGGCCAGTTTTGTTACAAGCCTTGAATATGGTAGAACAATTTGATATGACTTGTATGGAATTTAATACCGCCAAATATTTACATGGTTTGTATCAAGTGATGAATATGACCTTTGCAGATAGAGATTTCTATTATGGCGATCCTTATTTTGAACCAAAAGAACCGATGAAAGGCTTATTGTCTAAAGAATATGCCAAGAAAAGAGTGCAGGAAATTAATTGGAAAAAAAATGATGTCGACACTAAACCAGGCGACCCTTATCCTTATGAAGATGGTATCAAAATTAACCCTTTCCAAGATTTATTGAAAAATTGGGGCGGTTCTGTTTCCGCAGCACCTGCGCCTCAATTTAATGAGAATGAGGAATTTCCACAAGGAGAAGACTTTTATATGGGTACGACTTCTATTCAAGCCGCAGACAAAGATGGTTGGGTGGTTTCTATCACGCCAAGTGGTGGTTGGGTGCCTGCGGTTATTGCAGGAAATACAGGCGTTGGGATGAGTCAACGGATGCAGAGCTTTGTTTTAGATGCTGCCGAAAATCCTTATAATGTAGTTGAACCGGGCAAACGCCCAAGAGCGACATTAACGCCTTCTATGGCATTAAAAGATGGCAAACCTTTTATTTCTTTTGCGGTACAAGGAGGCGATAGTCAAGACCAGAATCAATTACAATTTTTCTTAAACATGGTCGAATTTGGGATGAATGTACAAGAGGCCGTTGAAGCACCGAACATGAATAGTTTCCAATTAAGGGGGTCTTTTGGTAAACATGAATTTAAACCTGGTGTCATGTTGGTCAATGAAAACACACCGCCTTGGACTCGAAAGAAACTAACCGAAATGGGCTATAAATTAGAATATAATGCCCGTACTTCTGGCCCTATTAATGCTATCTATTTTGATTGGAAAAATGGGTCTATGTGGGGTGGAGCTAGTAATTTTGGGGATGATTATGGGATTGGTTGGTAATCTTAGTGATGAGTGATGAGTGATGAGTCAAATCATAAATCTGAAATCATACATCTTACATCATAAATCCATCTAGACTTAACGTGACAGATTTATGATGTAAGATTTATGAACTATGATTTAAGATTTTTTCACACGCCCACTAATGTACCATTATCTATCTTTCGGCTTTTATCCCATTCTAAATATATTTAAGCCTCCAACGCCCCAAACTCCTCTTCCAAATTCTGAATAAAATCTTGATAATACTTCTTCGCAGCATTGTCTTTATGAAAAGTCAAATAATGGGTTCGTTTTAAACCCTGCTGCCCTAATTTTTTAAAGACTAAATCCTTTGGTAATTTAAAAGGTTTTAGCGTCCAGCTTGGCATGCACATTATCCCCATATTCGCATTGACCAACTAGTCAAAACTATGTTTTCTATATGTAAAACTATGTGACTATGTGGCAAAAAAATCTACTAGTTATGCAAAAACAATTAAAGCATTACCAAGACAAGTTAGCCTACGAAATGGATCCGTCCGATTTATTTACCGCTATCGAAAATGGGGAAGCTGTTGTCGTTATTGACACTCGCCAAGCTTTTGGCTATGAAAAAGAACGGATTCCTGAAGCCGTAAATATTCCGCATCGAACCATGAACGAAGCAACTACTAGTCATTTAGATAAATCCAAAATGTATGTTTGTTATTGCGATGGTATTGGTTGCAATGCTTCTACAAAAGGGGCTATTAATATGACTAAATTAGGTTTTAAAGTCAAAGAATTAATTGGTGGCTTGGAATGGTGGATAAAAGATGGCTATGCTACGGAAGGAAATTTTGCGACAGATGGAACGCTAATAAAATGTGCTTGTTAAGTACGGGTTGCGGGTTGCGAGTTACCAGTTGCGGGTTGCGAGTTACCAGTTGCGGGTTGCGAGTTGGAATAGAAAATTTAGCTTATTATTAGGGAACTAAGCCAATTAATTGTTGTTTTATACTAAGTAGTTCATACAAACAGTATGCTACTCGGAACTCGTAAACCGCAACTCAAAATATGAAATTACCAAACATTAGATTTGCCCTTCCTAAAGATATGCCTAAAGTTGTTGAACTCTGTCAAGCACATGCAGCGTATGAACAATCAACCTATTCCCTTGAAGGAAAAGTCGAACAATTAACGCGATATTTTTTTGATACGCCTGCCATAGCCTACTGTTTGTTGGCTGAAATCGACCAACAAATAGTAGGCTATGCTACTTTTATGAAGCAATTTTCTACTTGGGATGCCGCTTTTTATTTGTATCTCGATTGCTTGTATTTTGAACCCGAAGCTAGAGGTAAAGGCTTAGGAAAATTGGTCATGGATTATGTTTGGGCATTTGCGAAAGCAGAAAACTGTTTTCAAATTCAATGGCAAACGCCTGAATTTAATAAAAATGCCATTGGTTTTTATAAAAAAATCGGTGCTACGGCTAAAAGTAAGGAGCGTTTTTTTTGGTTGGTGGAAAATGAATTAACTTAGGCTTTTTTATCATCTAGTAACTTCCCAAAATTAATTCGACAATTAATTTTGCTAGATGATTTTATTAGAAAACGCTCAAAAGTTAACCAGTAACAGGAAGTTACTGGTTAATAGGGCTGCTTCATAAAAATGCCTTTTACTAATGAAAAATCTAATCACTTCCTTTTGCTTATTCTTTTTAATCATTCCTTTATCTTTTGGTCAGCATGCAGAAAAGACA
>Ga0075469_10000283_pt1 | contig 21404 bp, 16 predicted proteins | sample DEB08_DNA_13_FD_77577 | JGI IMG/M metagenome (GOLD analysis project Ga0075469, IMG submission 77577) | Aqueous microbial communities from the Delaware River and Bay under freshwater to marine salinity gradient to study organic matter... | ecosystem: Environmental > Aquatic > Marine > Coastal ...
TTTGGCACCTCGATGTCGGCTCGTCACATCCTGGGGCTGGAGAAGGTCCCAAGGGTTGGGCTGTTCGCCCATTAAAGTGGCACGCGAGCTGGGTTCAGAACGTCGTGAGACAGTTCGGTCCCTATCTGTTGTGGGCGTTAGAAATTTGAGAGAACCTGTCCCTAGTACGAGAGGACCGGGATGGACGAACCTCTGGTGTATTTGTTGTGGCGCCAGCTGCATTGCAAAGTAGCTACGTTCGGTTGAGATAAGCGCTGAAAGCATCTAAGCGCGAAACTCTTCTCGAGATGAGATTTCTTTTAAGGATCGTCAAAGACTATGACGTTGATAGGTTGCAGATGTAAATACAGTAATGTATGAGTCGAGCAATACTAATTATCCGTAAACTTAATAAAATAAACAAAACTACATTAAATCTTCTTTTTTAGTGATTATTGCGGTGGTGAACACCTCTTACCATTTCGAACAGAGAAGTTAAGACCACTTGCGCAGATGGTACTACATTGTGGGAGAGTATGTAATCGCTAATTTTAGGCAACCTTTGTAGGGTTGCCTTTTTTTTGTCTTTTTTTAAAATGAAATTCTTATCTGAACAATTTCATAATATATCATTAACCGTCTTTTATGACTTCTATTTTCTTTAGAAGCACATAGAGTGATTAATGGAGTAACGCAGGTAGTTTCTGCTAGCAATCCTTAAGTTAATTCACTGATCTTTGTTTTATATAGTTTCTAGTTAATTAAAAGTTTAAAATCAATCTATTATAAAGTCTTGTTATCCTTTATCATTATGGTTGTAGGAATATAGTTTCAATAAAATAATTTTCAAATTTTTTATAGATTAGTCTTTAAGTCTAATAAATAATCCTAATCACTTGATATTAGTATTTAAAATTATGTTGATTACATGTATCTTTCTCATTATTTCTTAGAAGAGCTTTTTAAATCTATATTATTCAAATAAGAAGATGTAAGATTATTAATTGTAATTAAAATATTGATACATGTCCATTCCTCTTTATTGGTTGTCCATCTGATGTTTCTATTAGTAATTCGTATATCAAAACTTCATTATGGATTAAATAACCCTTATATTTTCCGTTCCATCCTTCTTGAATGTCGTTAGTTTCGAATATTAATTGTCCAAGCCTATTATATATCTTAAATGAATATTCATTATAGTTTGCAAAACCTATTATCGGACGGAAAAGATCGTTTAGACCATTTTTATCCATAGGGGAGAAACTGTTTGGTATGTAAATTATTTCTTGGGGTTTAACACACACTTTATTTGAATTACTTAATTCTGCTATTCCAAATTGATTGATGTTCTCTATTGCTTGTATATAATAGCAAAATTGTCCATCTGAACTAGATGAATAGAATTGTGATATATCATCTTCATAATTAAATTCACTTGAATTTACTGTAGAAATTATTGTAGGATTAGTATTGCCTAATATTCGATATATGTTATAGCCAGATACTCCTCCATTCCAGTTTTGGTATTGTTTCCATTTTAGTTTACTTATATATCCATCATTTAAATTATCAATTTCTAGTAGAATGTTTCCTCCTATATTTGTAACTTTATTGGTAGTATTATCACAACTATCGTAAGGGATTATATTATATATATATGAATTTGTATTTGAAGTGACTCCATTATCTATATATACTGTTGGATTAGGAGACCTTGAAACTGAACCTACTTCAGTGAAATTTATTCCATCATCAGATCTATTAATTTTATATCCATTTATAGTATTATATAAAGGGGTATATATTTTAATCTCTATTTGATTTTCTTTTTTTACAGAAACATTTTGTAAATAGTTTGTGTCAGACACAAATGGATAAGATGTGTAGATACAAGTTTGATTAGAAAATGATGTGTCTTTCAGGTTTGTTGAAACTGCTTTTATAAAAATACAATATAAAGAATTTGGGTTTACGTTTGAGATAGTTTGGGTATATCCAGTAACAGTTGAATGAGAAATGAAGTTTCCACCATTAACTTTATATAACACTTCGTAATTTTGGACTCCAGAACTCCAATTGGTATAACTATTCCAATTTAGACTTATAGTTTGATTACATTCATCTCTTATGGTTTCTAAATATACTGTGCAATGAGGTATGCTCATTGGACTTGTATTTGCTGAAAGAGGATTTCCATATCTGCAAGAATCAAATGCTGCTATTCCATAACATTCAGATTGATTTGTAGCTGAAGATAGTAAATTAGTGTATGTCGTATTGTTAATACCGTATACCGTGTCAATTGGTACCCAAGACCCACCAATTAATTTCAGTATTATGTATGCTTCTGTATCTTCAGGATAACCTTTTGACCAAGTTATATTTGCTAGATTTGTTCCTGTATCTATTGAGACAGTTTTTATTACTGGTGGATTTGGAGGGAGAACATCACTAAAATTATCACCATCTATACTTGATTCTGAAATGCAGTTGGTATTAGATACAGTTACTTTATAGTTTACTGAATCATTACAGATTGTTATCGTATCTCTATAAAATTCATTTCCATATGTTACTGAGTCTATTAATGTCCAAGTACCTAATGGATATTCTTGATAAATTAAATATTTAGTACTTGCTGTAGGACTATTTGGAATGAATATTCTATTCCAATTAAGTACGGCTAATCCATTATTTGGATTGCTTACTCTTAGTTTAATACTTGAGACTGTATCAGAAAAGTTAGAAATACCTGCAGAGCAATTAGTTCCTATAATGTAACTGAAAGAAACTGAATTAGCATTTATACCTGTGTGAACAAATGATGTTTGATTTATATTATTAATTGTACCTAAGAGACTTGATATCCCTCCAGCTATATTGTAAACTTCATATGAATTAAATATTCCAGATGGGTCGATAACCGTTTCCCAAGTAATCGTAACTTCTCCAGAAGGAGAAACAGAAACGCAATTTACTTTAGGAGCAGGAAGGTTGCTAAAAGCTGTTTTTCCTATTCCTAAAATAATTAGGACTAAAACGATATGAATTATCTTGTTAATTATAGTTAGTATTAGTTCATTTATAACGTAAAAATAAGGAATTAGTTGTTTGTTTATTATGTCCTAAAATTAATGTAGCCCTCATTAGATTGTTAAAAACCTTGTTATTTATTTTATTCTAATGTTCTTGTATGGACTAGATTATAGTAGTATTTTAACCTTATATTAAAATCAAAAATAATCCCTTTTTAATCTCTATGGCACAAGCAGATAGTTATAATGAAGATAGCATAAGAACCCTTGATTGGAAAGAACATATCAGGTTAAGACCTGGAATGTATATTGGAAAATTGGGTGATGGTTCTTCTGCAGATGATGGAATTTACATTCTGATTAAAGAAGTAGTAGATAACTGTATTGATGAATACGTTATGGGCTATGGAAAAAAAGTAATGATTAAAGTAAAGGATACTAAGGTTTCTATTAGGGATTATGGACGAGGAATTCCTTTGGGAAAAATGATTGATAGTGTTTCTAAAATAAACACTGGAGCAAAATATGATTCTAAGGCATTTAAGAAATCGGTAGGGCTTAATGGTGTAGGTACAAAAGCTGTGAATGCATTATCATCTACTTTTAAGATTGAAGCTTATAGAGAAGGGAAAGTAAAGAGTGCAGTTTTTAGAACTGGAGTTTTGGAAGCAGACTTACCAATTGGAGAAACTGAAGAGACTAACGGGACTTATGTAGAGTTTGAAGCTGATGCAACTGTTTTTAAGAATTATAATTTTAGATTTCCTTTCATTGAAAAAATGATTTGGAATTACTGTTATTTGAATCCAGGACTTGCGATTTATTTTAATGGTAACAAGTTTTTATCTAAAAATGGATTACTTGATTTACTAGAAAATAATATGGATGCAGAACCTTTGTATCCAATTATTCACCTAAAAGGTGAGGATATAGAAGTTGCTATAACCCACGCTAGGCAATATGGAGAGGAATATTATTCTTTTGTAAATGGACAACATACTACACAAGGTGGGACTCACCAAATTGCTTTTAGAGCTGCATATGTAAAAGTAATTAGAGATTATTTTAATAAAAATTATGAAGCAGTTGATATAAGAGCTTCTATTGTTGCTGCTGTTGCAGTAAAAGTAATGGAGCCAGTATTTGAATCTCAAACAAAAACAAAGCTTGGTTCTAATGAGATAGAGCCAGAAGGGAAATCAATGAATGCTTTTGTAAATGATTTCTTGAAAGAGAAATTAGATAATTTTTTACATAAGAATCCTGAAATAGCTGAATCACTTGAGAAAAAGATTAAGCAATCTGAAAAAGAGAGAAAGGAACTTTCTGGTATTAGAAAATTAGCAAAGGATAGAGCTAAAAAAGCTAATCTTCACAATAAGAAACTTAGAGACTGTAGAGTTCACTTAACGGATAAAAAAGACGAAAGACATTTAGATACTTCAATATTTATTACCGAGGGAGATTCGGCAAGTGGATCTATTACTAAATCACGTAACGTAAATACTCAAGCAGTTTTTAGTTTGAAAGGGAAGCCACTTAATTCATATGGTTTAACTAAGAAAGTAGTTTATGAAAACGAAGAGTTTAATCTTGTTCAGGCCGCTTTGGATATAGAAGATGGATTAGAATCATTGAGATACAATAAAGTAATAATAGCCACTGATGCGGATGTTGATGGAATGCACATTCGATTATTGTTATTGACATTTTTCCTTCAGTTTTTCCCAGATTTGATAAGGAATGGACATGTTTATATTCTTCAGACTCCTTTATTTAGGGTTAGGAATAAAAAAGAAACAAGATATTGTTACTCTGATGCGGAGAGACAGGATGCAATGGCTAGTTTGGGTAAAAATCCTGAAATCACGAGGTTTAAAGGTTTGGGAGAAATCTCACCTAATGAGTTTAAATATTTTATTGGAGAAGATATTAGACTTGAGCCGGTATTGATAAATAAAGAAGCTACTATTGCTGATTTACTTGAGTTCTACATGGGAAAAAATACTCCAGATAGACAAAAGTTCATTATCGAAAACTTGAAAGTTTTAGAGGCTGACGTATAATGAAAGCTTTGTTCGGGAAAAATAACATTAATCCAAATCGAATAAGCAATTTGCTTTTTATTGGTTTGGCTCTTATTATTCTTGTTGTCTTAGTCATACGTGCTATTCAAATCCCATTATTTATTGATGAGATTTACACCTACGATCATTATGTTAGAACTGGATATTTTGGTCCAGTAAGTCCTTATTCTCAAGCAAATAATCACCTTGTAAATACTATTCTTACCTATTTTTCTTTTGAGGCTTTTGGCAATTCTTCTTTAGCGCTTAGGCTTCCGAATATACTTGCGTTTGTCTTGTTTTGTGTTTATTTATTTAGGATAGGTAACCTTTTAAAAACAAGAATTGCTAAATGGTCCTTGTATATTGGGCTATTGTTATCGCTTAATTTCATTGCTTTTTTTGCAGTTGGTAGAGGTTATGGATTGTCTTTTGCCTTTGGTTTAGCTTCTTTTTATTATGTATATAAGCTCTTTGATAATAATAGTGTTTCAAGAGTATTTCTTGCTTTACTGTTTTTAGGATTGGCATTATTTTCGAATTTTTCCTTGCTTCTTTTTTATCTTATTCTAGGAGGAGTAATCTTACTTTTGTCGGTTAAGCAAAGAGAGTTTTATTATTCAGTTTCTTCTTGGTGGAAAATGGGTTTGGCAATGATTCTTTACTTACTAGTTTTTGTAGTTGCAATAGATATTCTCTTTTATTACAAAGATGCAGGTTTGCTTTGGTGGGGAAGTTTATATGGGTTTAGAGCCACCACTTTAAATTCTTTGCTATTTTTATTGTTTCAGTTTACCACAGAAAATGTTCTCGTTTGGGGACTACTATTGGCTTATATTAGTATAATTGGTTTGGTGTTTGTCTTAAATAAATTTAGAATTGAAAAGAAACAATTTGCAACTTGGATTCTGTTTTTAAATGTTATTGGAATCATAGTTTTGGCTAATATATTTGAAGTAAATTATCCATATCAGAGAACAGGATTGCATCTTTATCTGTTCTTTATCTTGAGTGTTTCATTCGTTATAGACTCCATTTCTATAAAATGGATTAGAGTAGTTATAGTTTTACCATTATTGCTTATTCCAATTCATTTTATCCTTTCATTTAATGTAAGCGAAGTTGTGTTTTGGTCGGAAGATAATTTACCAAAAGACTATTTTGAAAAAGTTAAGTCGATAGAAGATGAGAGTAAAAGTGAATACGTCTCAAGTATATTCATTGAAGGAACAACTTACTCAAGTTGGGATTATTATTTGTGGAATGATTTCAGTCCATCTATACCAAGGACTGTGATGGTTCGAGAGACTAAAAAAGACTATTACGATTACCTTATTGATAGAGAGGAGAACGTAACGGAATTGATGTCTTTATTCGATACTTTGGCAATTAATGAAAGTGGACCTTTAGTTCTTTACAAACGAAAAAAGTCAACAAAAAGGAAATTGATATTTGATATTACAGACTCTTCATATTATGAAAAATCTACTGAATTTTATGAGCTGGTAAGGATGACTTTAGATACCTTTTATAGTTCTTCGTTATTTATAGAATCAATTATTCAATTAGATTACCAAAGTTATCCCTTTGTAAGTGCAGTAGTGATTGTTGCCGAAGACAATGAGACAAAAGAGAAATACGCATACAGAACAATTGAGCTAGACACCAAGCAACAATGGATTCCAGAAGAACCTTTTGTTCATGGAGGTTATTTGCATGAAATCCCAAAAGGAAGAAAAGTAGATATATTGGTTTATATTTGGGCAAGAGAAAAACAGCCTTATATTGTACATAGCAGCAAGGTAAAAATCCATCAAGTAATTGAATAAATTAATTTACTCCATATTAGCCGTTTTGGCATTTATTGTTCTGGTTCTAAGAGTAATATATGTTCCTGTAACTCATGATGAAATAGCTACATTTTACTATTATATACAGCCATTTTCGTTTAATCCATTAATGGGAGCACATCCTGACGCTAACAACCATATTTTAAATTCTTTACTCTCGGGTATTGTCCACAAATTCTTTGGTTATTCCGTGTTTCATATTCGCTTAGTCAACTTGATGGCATTTATTCCTTATGCTTTTTTTGTTTTCAAAATAGGACAAAAGCTTTCAACTAAAATCAGTAAATGGGGATTTTATTTAAGTCTCTTGTTTGGGTTTTATTTTGTTCAATTTTTCTCTATTTCTCGAGGATACGGATTGTCAATGCCATTTTTGATGGGAGGTATTTATTTTGCATTTCAATTGTATTATAAAAAATCGCTTTGGAGTATAGTATTGGGTTCAATCTCTTTACTACTAGCAATGTATGCTAATATGTCGCTATTGCCATTGGCGCTTCTTTTGTTTTTAGTAATGATAATTTTAGTATTAAAAAACAAAGAATTTTATTCAGATTTAAAGTCAATTATTGTTCTTGGTCTAACAGCACTTGTAACTCTTTTCTTCACCTATTTTGCCGTAATTATTTCTTTCAAGATGAAAAATGAAGGATCTCTTTATTATGGAGAGTTGGATGGGTTTTGGGCAATTACTATCAAATCTCAATTGCTTATGCTTTTCGAGAATCAAGAAGTATGGATTCAGTTCGCACTCGGCTTTGTATTACTAATCGCTCTGGTTTTATTCTTAGTTAGTTTGTTAAAAGATAAGTTGATATCAATTTTCAAATCAGAATACTTATTTTTCTATTTGCTAATAGGAATCGTTATCGGAATAATATTAATGGCAAAAGTGATGGGGATTAATTATCCCGAAGATAGAGTGGGAATGTATTTGTATCCGTTATTTATTAGTACAGTTTGTTTCTTAGCTGATAAGCAGAAATCCTTATTGCGATTCACACCTGTGCTATTATTTATTATGCCTATTCATTTTGTATTGGCTTTTAATATGGATCACACATCTATATGGAAAACAGGTTATCAGCCAGATAGATTTTATGAAACGGTAAAAAACAGCACTACGGAAACTGGTTATCCAGCATCATTAGGAGGGGACGAACAAAGGATATTTGTTTACACAGAAAAAATATATCGAGATAGTATAAAACCAAATCAACTTCAGTTTTGGAACAAAACGATATTTGATTCTAATATGAATTTACTTCCAGAATCACATCCTGGTAAGTATTATGACTATTTAATTACCAATTCTCAATACATAAGAGATATCGTTCATTTATTCGATTCGGTAGATGTATCGCGAATGAGTGGGCATGCTTTATTTAAGAGGAAACAGCCATCAGTAAAACAACTGTTAGACTCCAAAGAAAACCATTTGGATGGAGAAATAAATCAAGAGTATTTCGAGATTCTTCATCAAACTTATGATTCACTTGGAGTAGATGCAGTAATGATAGGATTAAATTTAGAAATACAATCGCTAAGGCATCCTTTTACTAGTAGAGTTGTAGCAGAAGCAAGAGATAAAGAAACGGGTGAAGTTTATAATTACCAGTATTTTCAGTTAGATTGGTTATCAAATAAAGTTGTGAGTAAAAAACCTTGGGTCAACTCTTTATATTTACAGAATTTACCTAAATTTAAGGAGGTAGAAATAGTGGTTTATTTGTGGAATATTAACCAGAAACCTTATTCTATTTATAAAGGAAAATCAGAGGTTTTTAAGGTTTTTACTGTTGATTCAGTTGAAGCATTGAATAATGATTTTTTTGAGACAACAACAGATAGTTTGAAATTAGATTAATGGCAGAAGAAGAATTAGAAAATATAAATCCAGAAGAAAATAACCCAGAAGGGGAGGATACTTCAAATCAAAACAACAATATCATTTCGGTAAGCGGAATGTATAAGGACTGGTTTTTGGATTATGCTTCATACGTTATTTTGGAAAGAGCTGTCCCATCTCTTGAAGATGGATTAAAGCCAGTTCAAAGAAGGATATTACACTCCATGAAGGAAATGGATGATGGGCGTTACAACAAAGTAGCAAACATTATTGGTAATACCATGAAATATCACCCACACGGAGATGCTTCTATTGGAGATGCTTTGGTTCAGCTTGGGCAAAAAGAATTATTGATTGATATGCAGGGTAACTGGGGAAACACCTTAACAGGTGACCGAGCTGCAGCTGCAAGATATATTGAAGCACGACTTTCTAAATTTGGATTAGAAGTAGTGTTTAATGGTAAAACTACCGAATGGGTTAAATCTTATGATGGTAGAAATAAAGAGCCAGTTAATTTACCGGTTAAGTTTCCATTGTTATTGGCACAAGGAGCAGAAGGAATTGCTGTAGGGCTTTCTACAAAAATTTTGCCGCACAATTTTATTGAATTAATTGATGCTTCGATAAGAGTGTTGCAAGGTAAAAAAACAAATATTCTTCCTGATTTCTTGAATGGAGGAATGGCAGATTTTACTGATTATAACGAAGGTATGCGAGGAGGAAAAATCCGAGTGAGAGCCAAAATCAGAAAAGAAGACGCTAAGACATTAATAGTTCACGAAATTCCTTTTGGAACCAATACATCCAATCTTATTGATTCGATTGTAAAGGCTAATGATAAAGGGAAAATTAAGATTAAAAAGGTAGAAGACAATACTGCCGCAGAAGTGGAAATTGTTATTCATTTGCCAGCAGGAATATCTCCTGATAAAACGATAGATGCTTTGTATGCGTTTACAGATTGCCAAATCTCGGTATCGCCAAACGCTTGTATTATTGAAGACAACACACCTAAGTTTATTGGTGTAAACCAAATGCTCAAAAACAACACTGATGATACAGTGAGGTTATTAAAGATGGAGCTTGATATAAAGCTTGCTGAACTTAATGAGCAATGGCATTATTCTTCATTAGAGAAAATATTTATTGAGAATAAGATATATATCGACTTTGATGGTAAAACCTATGAAGAGGCGATTGAAGTAACTCATAAATTACTTAAGCCACACATTAAGCATTTGCTGAGGGAAGTAACCAATGATGATGTAATAAGACTTCTTGAGATTAAAATGAGAAGGATTACCAAGCATGATGGTGATAAAGCAGATAATTATATTTCTTCTCTTGAAGATCAAATTAAAGAAGTAAAAGAAAAGTTGAATAACTTGATTGAATATGCAATTGAGTATTTCAAGAATTTAAAAAAGAAATACGGAGCAGGGAAGGAGAGAAGGACAGAGATAAGAACTTTTGACCAGGTTGATAAAACCAAAGTAATTGTATCCAACAAAAAACTTTATGTAAATAGGGAAGAAGGTTTTGCTGGATATGGACTTAAAAAAGACGAGTTTGTTCAGGACTGTTCTGAGATTAGTGATATTATAGTCTTTAGAAGAGATGGTGTAATGCTAGTGAGTAAGGCTTCGGATAAGCACTTTTTTGGTAAAGACATTCTTCATATTGCGGTATGGAAAAAAGGTGATAAGAGAACTATTTACCACATGATTTATCAAGATGGTAGTACTGGTGCATCTTATATGAAGCGATTTAATGTGACGAGTATTACTCGTGACAAGGAGTACGATATGACCAAGGGGACTAAAGGCTCTAAAGTGCATTATTTTACTGCAAACCCTAATGGAGAAGGAGAGATTGTACAAGTTGCTTTAAGACCAAGACCAAGTATTAAGAAACTTAAAATTGATATTGATTTTGCAGAACTAATTGTAAAAGGAAGAGCTAGTAATGGAAATAGAGTTACTAAAAATCTAATAAGTAAGGTTACCCAAAAGGAGCAAGGAGATTCTACGCTTTCAGCTCGCAAGCTTTGGTATGATGATATTGTAAGGAAGCTTAATGTAGAGGGGAGAGGAGAGTACTTAGGAGATTTTAAAGGAGATGATAGAATACTAATGATTACCCAGGCTGGTGAGTACAGGTTGTATCCTTTTGATTTGAATATTCACTTTGCTGATGACATGATTCATATCGAAAAATGGAATCCAGATAAGCCAATGTCTGTAATATATTGGGATGGAGATAAAGAGTATTATTATGTGAAAAGATTCTTACTAGAAGATTCTGATAAGCCAGTAGTATTTATTTCTGAGCATCCTAAATCACATTTAGAAATAGCCTCTACTGATTGGAAACCAGTTGTTAATTTACAATTTGACGGAAGAGTTAATAAAAGAGATAACGAAGAAGTAGTGTTGGAAGAATTCATTGCTGTGAAAGGTATGAAAGCACTAGGAAATAGACTTACAACTTACAAAGTAAAATCTATTGATGTGTTGGATTCTATTCCATTCGAACCAGAACCAACTCCTGAGCCAGAAGTAAAAGAAGAAGTTATAGCCGAAGAAACTGTTCCAGAAACTAAAGAAGAAGCGCCAAAAGCTGATGCTAATTCTGGAGAAGATAAAAAGCCACCACCTCCACCAAAAAGTATTGATGATGATGGACAAGCTTCATTGTTTTAATAGATAAGTTTTAAAATGGAATTGTAGGATTCCATTTTATTTTGAGCTTTAATATACCGATTGGTATATTAATTTGTACCTTTGATTAAAATTTAGTCATGGAAACAATTTCGAAGGCAGAAAAGACAAAGCAATTTATTCTTGAAAAAGCTGCTCCGGTATTCAATCAAAACGGATATATAGGAACAAGTCTTTCTGATATAACATCAGCCACTGGATTAACAAAAGGAGCTATTTATGGAAACTTTAAGAACAAGGAGGAGTTAGCTTTAGATTCTTTTCGATTCAATGTAAAGGATATCCTTTTTAAATTAGGAGGGATAATGAATACAGTTGAATCTCCTATTGCTAGGTTGTATGGTATCTCAAGTTTTTACCGTAATTACTATGATTATTGTAAGGGTAGAGGAGGTTGCCCCGTGCTTAATGTAGGAATAGATTCCAATAATACAAATCCAGAATTGTTAACCAAAGTTCGATTTACTATAAACAAAATGCGCGAAAGTGTTGCTTTGATTATAGAAGATGGTAAGCAGAAAGGAGAGATTAAAAAGGAAATAAACTCTTCAGTTTATTCTTCATTAATTTATTCACTTATTGAGGGAGCTGTATTTATGTCTATCACCATGCAGGATGGTAAGCATTTAAAAGATATGATGATTCATTTAGACTCAATGATAAAAAACGAAATTCAATTATAACATATACCAATAGGTATATAAATAAAAAAGTAGATGAAGTATATTATTTTAATGAATCGATTGTTACTTAATTTGAGTTCTTACATAGCTCCTAAATTTTGTTCGAAATTAGTGGTTTCAATATTTTCGAAAGTTCGAATTAAAAATATTAGAGATAAAGAACAGTCTTTTTATACTCAGGCACGAGAATTTAAAGTAAGCCGAAAAAATGAGGATATTCATTGTTATGAATTAGGAAATCCAGATGGGCAGTTATTGTTTTTGGTTCACGGTTGGGAGAGTAATCCTGGATGTTTCACTCAGTTTCTTCCTCATTTACAAGATTTCAGGATTATTGCATTTACATTGCCTGGACACGCTAAAAATAAAGAGACTCATACTAACTTATATAAGTGTAAAGATGCATTTAAATTGGTGTTAGATTTTATCAATCCAACCGAGCCTTTCCATGTTGTTGCTCATTCTTTAGGTTCTTCGGTCTCGGCTTTTGCACTTTCCGAAACTGATTATAAAGCAGATAAACTGGTGTTTTTATCTGCTAATAATCATATAGTTCAGGTTTTTAAAGATTTTCAAAAACTAGTAGGTTTTAATAATAGAGTTTTCAGACTACTTGAGAACAGAATCGAAAAAATGGTTGGCGATAAATTATCTGAAATGAAAGTGGAAGAGAGATTAGAGAAAGTAAAATTCAATGAATTGCTGTTAATTCACGATAAATATGATAAGATTATCCGTTTTAAAAACTCGGAGGAATTACATGCTAAATTCTCTAACTCAAAATTAATTCCTTTCGAAAAAATAGGTCATTATCGCATGCTTTGGAATGAAAAAGTATTGGAAGAAGTGTTGAGGTTTTGATTCTACTTTTTAATAAATAAAAGGTAGCTATATCTTATCGCAAGAACACAAAAAACGGCAAGGATTAGCCAAAAATATTTCATTATAAATTCTGGAAAAAAAGCTCCTAAAAATAGTCCAGGAATCATTCCGTATGCTTTTAACAATCCTAAATCCTAAAAGCTAAAATCTGTTCTTAGTTTCTTATCCCAATTATTTAATAATTTTTTCATGGTGTTAAATTTTAATTACACCTTAAATTAAGAATTATAGATAAGACTTGAGATAGTCTAAATCATATTTTAAGATGATTTTTACCACATTTTACGTATCCTCCCTTTCTCCCTTTTAATCTTAGTTCCAACAAGGCTTTCCCAAAGATACAATCCAGATATTTTTTCGATAGTAGTAGTTTTTACCTGAAAAGAATCCAAAGGAATAGCATCATGAATGTTTTCATTTGGGATAATAAACGACCATATTTTAAGAGCCCCAGTATTAGTTTCGACTAATATAGATTTGAAGAATGCATGAGGAATAGGAAGCGTAACTCCATTATCGTTTTTAGAGCCAATCATAAATACTTCTTGATCAAAAAAGAATAAAGGTCCAGAGATTACATAAGTTTCTAAAACTTTCTTACCTAAATTTAGCCTACGAGTTTCACCTTCCAGTTCTTTCCATACATTTCTATTGAATTTTGGGTGTTGAGGTGACATGTTACTCAGTAAAAATGTTTCACTATTTTGTAAATCATTCCCAATTTGGTTTGCACTGGAAACTAAGTGACCTCTGTCAAAACCTGTGCTGGAGTAATCTGCTAAATCAGCTCTAAATCGTTCAGGAATTCTATAATCTGGACGAAAATTATTAGCTCTTGTTGTTTCAGATTTTGATGAATCTATTACTTCCAAAGCCCATTTCGCTTGATTGTATTACAATATACCGATTTTTACCAAGCAGTAAAAGGACTCTTAATCAATTGTGAATTGTAGTATCTAATATCATCACTTACTTCTAATCCTATCCAAGATGGAATTTTAAATTTTTCATCTTCATCATATAGCTCTATTTCAGCTAAAATAAGTCCATTGTTTTCTCCTTCAAACACATCAATTTCCCAAGTATGAATTCCTTGTTTCACTTCGTGTCTAGTTTTTTCTATAAGAGGTTTTTCGCAAAGAAGAATAAGCTCTTTTGCTTCACTCGAAGGAATTTCATATTCAAATTCTTGTCGAGATATTCCTTCAGATTTACTTTTAATAGTGAGGTAAGCCTTGTTATTACTTATCCTAACTCTAACGGTTCTTTCTGCATTAGAATTTAAGTATCCTTGCTTAATAGAAATGGATTTGGAAACTTCATCTTTCCAAGAATTATTTTTAACTAAAAATTTTCTTTCAATTTCTTGAGGCATATTTTATAAGATATCATTCAATGATTTAACAGAAACTGGATTTGAACTTGTAAACCCTTCACCATGTTTCGCTCCAATTGTTCGTCCAAATTGACGAGCTCTTCCATCAAGAAAATCCATAAATTCTTGCGAAGAAATTGGAGTCTGCGGTTCTTTACTTTCAGGATTAAAAAATTGAGAAGAATAAGCTAAAATAGATTTCATTTTACCTTCCATTTCATCAGAAATATCAATTACAAAATCGGGCTCAATGTATTCATCTTGTATGTAATGGAAAACTTGTTTTGGTCTCCATTTTTCTTGTGACTTTCCATCAATTGAGGTTTCAATCTTTAATAATCCTGATAAAAATGCAGCTCTTTTAACCAATTCACTTCCTCTTCCATGATCTGGATGACGATCACTTATTGCATTACAAAGAATAATGTCTGGTTGGTATTTTCGAATCATTTCAATAACTTTCATCATTGATTTTTCTTCTACTTCAAAAAATCCATCACCAAGGTTCAAGTTTTCTCTAACTATGTTTCCTATGATTTTAGTTGCATTAGCAGCTTCTTCATACCTAAGTTCACGACTTCCTCTTGAACCTAATTCTCCTTCGGTAAGGTCGATAATTCCAACTTTACTTCCGTTTTTTATGTGTTTAATAAGAGTACCGCTACAAGCAAGTTCAATATCATCTGGATGTGCAGCAAAGGCTAAAATGTCTAGTTTCATAAAGTAAAGTTAGACAATATCATATTATGTTTAGTAAAGAAATTGAAGCTTATACGTTTTTCCATTCGTATTCTTCATCCCAATCGTAAAACTTTTTGATAGCAGAACCATTATTTTTAAGCCACTTCTGGATTTTTTTGTTTGTGCTAGATGCATAAGCTATATATGCAAAAGTCTCAAGCATTCCTTCTTCTTGCATTTCTAAGAAGTAAGGTACATATCTTTCCCAGTAGTAACCAATTTGTCCTTCCTGATTCTCTTTAAGTAAGTTACAAAGAGTTTCCATCATGCTGGCTAATCTATCAGCATCAGTTTCTTTTCTTTCTTTAGAGGATAAGTTTAGAGTAGATGATAAAGTTAATGTCATCTCCATAGAAGAGAAGTCATCTTCGACAACAACAGTAGAATCTACATCTTCATCAGATGAAATACTTGATAGAGTTATTGAAATAGAATTTCTTCCTGTTTTGGTAGCTGCTTTAGTAGTTACTTCTTCTAACTTTATAAGGTTTGCAGGAGCACGTGAGCTTTTTGGTGAAATTATTAAATACCTAGCAAGCATAAATATTTTAGGAATTTTATTCCCTTCTATACTGTTGTATACTGCTAGTCCATTATATGATCCAGAGTGATCAGGCTCTAATTCAATTGCTTTTTTAAAACTCTCATTACAATCTTCTAGCCTGTCATTTTGTATTTCGGTAATACCTTTGTTAAAGTATAACATATGGTACTCAGGAAAAGCTTCAATTCCTTTTTCGTAAATGTCAATTGCTTTACCAGCTTCACCTAAATCATCCCAGCTATTAGCTTCTATCATGTAAACTTGCTTCATAGTTTCCGATTCAGGATCTACTTTTTTTGCTTGTTTACAAGCATCAATTGCTTCTTGATATTTTCCCCAAGCATAATAACTTAAAGCTTTCTCGTACCAGGCACTTATATTTTCATCATCAATTTTAATTGATGCATCATATTTTTTAATAGCTTGTTTGTATTTTTTTGCATCATGAAGAGCTATTCCTTCTTGGATAAGTTTTGTCTTTTTACTTGTTTGTCCAAAAGAAATAGAGGATGCCAAAAGAAAGGCAAATGTTAGGGCAATTAAAATTACTTTTTTCATAGATATGTTTTTATATAAATTATTGAGTTCAAGGTAAGAAAAAAACAAGATAAAAAAACCTTGTTTATCTCATAGTGCCTTATTTAGATGAGTTTTAAGTTAAGATTACGTTATTTTTTATCTAAAATAGAGCTTCCTTCATTCTTCAAAAAACTCTGTTTCTTTACTATAAAGTAATGCGAAGCGATTGATAGAATACAATATCCTAAAAAGAAGTAGAGACCCAAAAGAGTAGAGCTCTCTGTTTTTACTCCAGTATTAAGATTACTGAAAGATAAAAAAGCTAAGAAACAGGCTGCTACATAAACATCTGCCATGCTATATTTTCCAATAAAAGTTATTACTTTAATAAGTCTTTCTTGTTTGTTAAGTGAGTTAGTTACTAGGTTAAGGAAGTATAGGCTTAACTTAATTAATGGGTTTAAAACACTAAATAATAGTATAGCTATTCCTACTATTAAATTGTTGCTTTGAAACAGAGTGGAAATAAGCCCTAATACTGATTTACATTGGTAGAAGAAGTACATTTTTCCATTAAATGTTTTAACTCCTCCAACATTTAAATCTCGCATGTAAGCTCCAATTTCTATAAATGGCATAGTAATACCAATCAATAATAACACGAGTGAGCAGGATAAAATAACTATCCCGAATTGAATGTAATTTATTCGATTTTTTCTGTATAGTAGAAAGAAAAACAAGCCAAAAACTAGTATGAATACTCCTGTGATTAACCCATAAAAATTTGCAGTTTGTTTCGCTTTTATTGATTTTTTCCTTGCTTCTTTAGCTCTTTCTTGAGCACTATTCCATGAGCTAGAATCCAAATATCCAGTAATATCTAATAAGCTATTTTCAAAGTTAAGCTCACTTGTGTAAGCCAGTTTATATCTTTGAAATTTTTCGATATCTTGGTGTAGTTTGTTTCCTAAAAAACTAGAAATTAAAAAGAAAACCAGAAGTATTGCTATAAATGCTTTATTCATTATCTATGTTTTTTCGTGAGCCAAGGGTTCCTTTTTCTGAGAGTAGAATAGCTGTAGCTCGAGTGGTTTCGAAATGAGAGAAAATTAAAATCAACATCACTGTGATGGGAACAGAAAGAACCATTCCTATAATTCCCCATATGCTTCCCCATACACTCAATGAAAGAATTACAATCAAAGAGCTAATATTTAAAGAATTCCCCATCATTTTTGGTTCTAAAAAATTCCCTACAAATACTTGAATCATTCCAACAAAAATCAGAACTAGTATAAAAGGTGTGTAATCTGTTCCTCCATATTGAATCAATGCCATTAGTGCAGGAAAAAGAGTGGCAATAAGAGATCCTATTGAAGGGATAAAATTTAGAATAAAAATGAAGAATGCCCAGAATAATGCAAAGTCTATTCCAATTAAATAGAGAGCAAAATAACTTAAAACGGAAGTTGTTAAACTCAATAATGTTTTGATTGATATATACTTCCCCAACGAATAATCTATCTCATGAAGAATTGTGTTAATTCTATTATAGTCTTCTTTATCGGTGTATATCGCTTTTATTTTGCGTAAAAAAGTACTCTCCTCCATAAGTATGAATAGGAGATATATTAGTATGAGGAAGGTGTTGGAAAACAAGTCGCTAATGGAGTTTAAGAAATCACTTGCCAAAGATTGAAATTCAAACTCTTGATTGAAATTGCTGATTTTTTCTGAAATATTAAATCCAAAACTTTTTTCTATGTTGGCAGAAACTATGTTTAGGTTGTCGGAGTAGTTAGGAATTGCTTGGGTTAATTTTTGAACATTTGAAATAAGTAGATTTGCTACCAATCCTAGGATTAAAGTAAGGACTAATGAAGCTACCAATGTTTTTATCCATCTAGGAATTTTAGTTTTTATCCAATTGGATTTGTCCATAAACTCTCTGAATTCTTTGATAAGAAACCAAAGAAAAATTGCTAAAATAAGAGGTATTATTATGTTTTTTGCTAGAATCAAAGTAGTGACTACTAGAAAAATAATAAACATTATTCCCGCAATTTTTTGTAATTTCATAGTGTTGTTGAAAGTATTCTTAAATGTACTAAGAATTCTTGATTTTACTCACTAAATATAGTCTAACGAATTGAAAAGATTTGATATTCCCGCTCAATATAAATCAGGTATTATTGGCGAAATAAAAGAAAAAAGAAGGCTTGCAGATAGGATGAAAAAAGATTTTTCACCCTCTGTATTAGAGTTCGATAAAGTAGATTTTGTACTTGCTCGTCATTTTGGTTTTTGTTTTGGTGTAGAGAATGCTGTAGAAAAAGTATATGCAGTTTTAGATCAGTATCCAGAGAAAAATATTTATCTATTAAGTCAAATGATTCATAATCCAAATGTAAATGCCGACTTGCAAGAAAGAGGTATTAAATTTATTATGGACACTAATGGAACTCAGTTAATTACTTGGGATACAATTACTAGTGATGATATTGTATTAATTCCTGCATTTGGTACAACTCTCGAAATAGAAGCTATCCTGAAATCGAAAAATATTACAGGAAAAGCATTCGATACTACTTGTCCTTTTGTGGAAAAAGTTTGGAATCGCTCCGAGAAATTAGGAGAAGATGATTACACAATTATTGTACATGGAAAAGCTAGTCACGAAGAAACTAGAGCTACATTTTCGCACAGTAGTGCAAACGGAAAAACTATTATTGTAAAGAATATGGATGAAGCTAAACTCTTAGCGAAGTTCATTGATAAGCAATTACCTGAAAAAGATTTTTATACATTTTTTGAAGGGAAATACTCTGAAGGATTTAATCCATTTGAGGATTTACAAAAAGTGGGTGTTGTAAATCAGACAACCATGTTGGCTTCAGAAACGCATGCTATTTCTCAGTATTTTAAAGATAAGATGACTGAAATACATGGGGAGGAAAATATTAAAAATCATTTTGCAGATACAAGAGATACCTTATGTTATGCAACTAACGACAACCAATCTGCCACTCTGGAGTTAATGAAAGAAGAAGGAGATTTTGCTGTTATTGTTGGTGGTTATAATAGTTCTAATACCATGCATTTAGTAGAGTTGTTGGAGCAAAAATTTGATTCATTTTTTGTACAGAATGCCACTAGAATAGAAAGTAAGACTTGTATAAATCACTTTGATATTCATGAGAATGTGGAGAAAACTACCGATTTTATTTCTAAATTCGAAGATAAGAAGCTTCGTGTAATAATAACCTGTGGTGCATCTTGTCCTGATAGTGTGCTGAACGAAGTAATAGAAAAAATTGTAACGCTTACCAATGACTAAAAAGTTTAAAATAACTGCCCTAATATTGTTTTCATTAATTTCTATCAAAGGAATTTCTGGAGTCCAAGCTATATTCAATTACAAGCAGTTTATGGCGCCAAGTAAAGAGATTTATATCGAGAGTTATTTGTCTTTTGTATCATCCTCATTAAAATATAAAAATCCTGAGAACTCAGTTCTTCAGGCAAGATTACTTGTTACACAGTATATTAAGCAAGGAGGTGAAATACTTGATTTTAAAAAATACAAAGTACTTGGGCCTGAATTGGAAGATAGTATTGCTGTTGATTTTAAAGATCAACAAAGATTTGTTTTAACTCCAGGTTATTATCAAGTTGAGATTGAAGTAATAGATTTAAATGACAGTTTAAAGACACCAACAATAACTTCTCGAACTATTAATATAGAGGGTTATAAGAATAAGATTAATGTTTCGGATTTAGAACTGATTGACTATTTTAAAAAATCAGATAAGAATAATAAAAATGAGTTTTCTAAATCGGGGTTTGATATTTATCCAATGATATCTAACTATCTGCCAACTGATGTAGAAAAGTTAGCTTATTATTTTGAAGTTTATAATAATCAAGCCTCAAAGCCTAAAGTACTCGTTAAACAATATGTAGAAACCTATTATGGTAACAAAATATTGCCTAGTTACTTGAAACGTTCGGTTAAAATATTAGACCAAATAACCCCAGTGATGGGAGTTTTTAATATTAGTAAACTACCTACAGGTAATTATAATTTGGTTATTGAAATAAGAGATTCTTCCAATAAAGTCATAGCAAAGGACAAGGTTTTTATACAAAGAGTAAACACGAATGTTCAAATTCAAGTAGCTTCTAAAATAATAAGTGAAGAACAACAAAATAGCTACTTAGTATTTGAGGATTCAATTGATTATTTCCTTGAATCTATGGCGATAATTGGAAATAGTTTTGAGTATAATGTGCTTAAGGGAGATAAGTCTAAGCTGACTTATGAAATGAAGCAAAACTACTTTGCAAGTTTTTGGCAATCGCGCTACGGGGTTGATGCTATAGCTCAATGGAATAAATACAGAGCATTAGTTTATGAAGCCGAACAAAAGTACGGGACTAAAATAAGAAGAGGTTACGAAACAGATATGGGACGTGTTTTTATTAAATACGGAAGGCCTAACGATATTGATGAACGATTAAATCAACAGGCAACTTATCCATATATCATTTGGCATTATTACAAAGCAAACAATCAATCTAACGTGATGTTTGTGTTTTATAATTCTACAGCTGTTAATCAAGATTTTGAATTAATCCACTCTACAATGCAAGGAGAAATTACCAATACCAATTGGAAAACCTATGTAAACAAAAGAGTAGGAGGTGGCGATTCTCGAATAGATCAAGATGAACGCAGAATGAGATAGAATTAATTTAATTCAGGATTAAATAATCTTATTTGTATTTCTCAATAAACACTTTCATTACTTTAACGAATGCTTCTGGCTCATTATTCATAGGTGAATGACCAGAACCTTCAAAAATATGTATTTCCTTAAATGGAGTGTTTACCAAATTAAAAGCTGAAACACCTAATGCTGGTGGTACAACTAAATCATATTTTCCCCATAAAAATTGACTAGGAATTGTAATTTCTCCTAATCTACTTGTTAAAGGATTTTGTTGAGAATCTTCATTAAGAATTGGGTTTACAAATGAGTTGGCTAACTTAACAGCTAATCCTAAATCAGGATTTGTTAATGAGCCGTGAGTACCAGATGAACCTGAAAGACTTGAACTTACCAGAGGAAGATGAGATTCAGCTGAAAAAGCT
>Ga0075469_10000285_pt1 | contig 21319 bp, 22 predicted proteins | sample DEB08_DNA_13_FD_77577 | JGI IMG/M metagenome (GOLD analysis project Ga0075469, IMG submission 77577) | Aqueous microbial communities from the Delaware River and Bay under freshwater to marine salinity gradient to study organic matter... | ecosystem: Environmental > Aquatic > Marine > Coastal ...
GGGAAATTACGTCTTTAAAATCAGAAGATAGACAAACAAAAATGATTTTAAACATCATTGACAAATTGAGCAAAAGCAATGATTAAACAAGCCCTAAGGCCTGGTGGCCTGACACCAAAGATAAGTACTGGATCGAATGGTGCGGTACAGGGGTCAGCAGCCTAAAGTCATCTGGTTGCTGATTATAGGGTTGTGGATAGGAGAGCAGTGGATTGTTTTGGGGAGAAGGATGGTGAATGATGGGGAAATAGGCGGATGCAGGACTAATCGTTGTGGGCCATTCAAAGGCACAGCGAAATTTTCCTAAAAAATACCGAACTTGTGGATAGAAAAAGTAAAAAAATGAGTGAAGCCGATATCAAACTCCGACTAATTCGCCTGATTGACAGCCAGAAGGGTGAAATACTACACGAATTGTACGAGTTAATCCTAAGCAAGCTCTACCATGAGAAATGGGAAGAAGAGCCGCTGTCCGCCATGGAGATCGGATACAAGGAAATGTCGGAAGACAAAGATAGAGAAGAAGAAGCCTTCGAATGGATTGAAGGTACGCTCCATTCAGACAACTTATGAAAAAGCGGGGAGAAATCTGGTGGATAAATTGACCACCGTCAGCGAATTGAGGTTCTTGAATAAGATTGGCGAAGTAACGGCCAAAGAAATGGAAGAGATCGAACAGGTAATCAGGTTGCAGTTGGATTTATAAAAAGAGGAACGGGAGCAGTCTGTGACTGCGTGGACAGCGGCAACCCAGGAAGGCTGTAGCACCATCCGAGCATAAGTGCTGAATCGAATGGTACCGTACAGGGGTCAGCAGCCTACCACCTGGTAGCTGCTGATGGGGTTATGGACAGGAGGGCAGTGGATTGTTTTTGGGGAGAAGTACGGTGAATGACGGGGAAAATAGGCGGATATAACTAATTCTACGCAAATTCCAACCTAAGAGACACGAATAATTATAATATTTGGCGTTTTAAGTAGCTTAAAAGTATGTTATTTGGCTATTGTGAAAGTTTTTCTGTATGTTTGATGCATGATAACTAGAACAATAACTCCTACTGTAGAAGATAAAATTGGAAGTGGGAAAGCCATCATGATTATTGGTCCCCGTCAAGTAGGTAAAACTACGCTCATCTTGAACCAACTTAATGGTGAAGATTATACTTTTTTTGATGGTGATGACCCTTCCATTCGAGCAGAATTGGATACCCCGAATACGGAAAAAATAAGGCAGTTAATAGGTGGAAAAAAAATTGTTTTTATTGATGAAGCGCAACGCATTAATAATATAGGTCTAACCTTAAAAATTATAATAGATCAATTCAAAGATGTTCAATTATGGATAAGTGGTTCATCATCCTTTAACTTATTTAACGAACTTAATGAGCCGCTAACCGGAAGGAAATGGGAGTATGAATTGTATCCAATAAGTTGGGAGGAATATGAAAATCATGTAGGATATTTGAAAGCTCAACAGGATTTAGAAAACCGACTGATATTTGGAATGTATCCAGATGTGATAAATAATGAGAAAGGTCAAGAAAGAGAGATTCTGAAAAATTTAGTAAATAGCTACCTGTATAAAGATATATTATCGCATGGTGAAATTCGGAAACCTGAGATTTTAGAAAAGCTTGTCCAGGGTCTGGCATTGCAAATTGGAAGTGAGGTAAATTATAACGAATTGAGTCAATTAGTGTCCATTTCTAAAGATACTGTTCAAAGATATATAGAGATACTTGAAAAAGGATACGTGATTTTTAGATTAAGATCTTTTAATAGAAATGTTCGAAATGAAATAAAGAGAGGAAGAAAGATCTACTTTTATGATAATGGAATAAGAAATGCGGTCATTGGTGAATTCGGAAATATAAGTACCCGACAGGATATCGGCATGCTATGGGAGAATTTTCTCATCTCAGAAAGAATTAAGCAAAATAGCTATAAGTTAACTTTTGCTAAACCTCATTTTTGGAGAACGATGCAACAACAAGAAATCGATTATGTAGAACAAACTGGCTTGAAACTAAAGGCCTATGAGTTCAAATGGAATCCCAAAGCAAGCGCTAAATTTTCAAAAACATTTCTGAATACATACGATGCAGAAAGCAAACTCATCAATCGAGATAATTTTAGAGAATTTGTTATAGTGTAATGCGCCCAACAGAAAAGGATCAAAGCGAGACGGAGCGCAGCGACGGTCGTAGCCCTTGATCCGACTGTGGAACGATTCCGCCAATCTGCACGCAGCTATAGGTATTGACTCGCTGCTGGCTTAGCTTAGCCGATCGCTCCTGCGCGTATTTGCTGGTGGGGATGGTCGGAGGAGGTGTTGGTTGGGGGTGGGGCGCAGACAGGCCTTTGAGTTGGCATAATGACCGCAAATGCTTAGCTTGGTAGGAAAGCAATAGAACTGAGCCCTAAGTTGGCAGCACAGCTGCCGCAGCTATGGATCCGTAGACACAGTCACGAATAGCGGAGTGAGGGGTATTTGTTGGTATCTAGTCTAACCCCAATTCCTTAGCCAGGCCCGGATCTAGTTTTTTTATTTCCCGTTGCAGCACGCGTACCCTGTTTTCTAAGAGGTCAATCATTTTTAACTTCATTTCATTATCACCATGTTTTTCCTGTTCATTCGGGGAACTACTTTCCGCTTCTGCTAACCACATCGGTTCCTCTCCCAAGACTAACCAGCGCAAATTTAGCTTTGGATAAGCAATCGCAATTGCTTCGATGGTATCGCTTCTTATACCGGTACCTCTATTCACGATACGGCTTACGGTTTGTCGCTGTATGCCTGTTTTTTCTGCAAAATTCGATTGTGACCCCTCTCTGTCACAAAGAATTTTAATCCTAATGGCTACGGACATAATCATGTTATAATAATAAAAATACGACAAAAGGAGTCAAAGTGTCTTGTTTTGTAGACTAAAATTGACTAAATTTGTAAAAAAGCAATTTAAGTTGCTATTCGAAAGATTTGATCTTTACCTAGCCAAATATACACTACTTGGCCTTATACCATAATGATTGTATGGAAAATCCGTCCAGCCATTATGATTGAAAGTGGGTAATGAATCTTCTGGTTAACCTGATAACTAATTAAAACTATTAACATGCAAACACCTACCGTTCAACATCCATTTCCTTTTGGAAAAATATTAATTCTTACCCTTTTATCCTTACTTTTACTCTATTATCTGGTTCAAACTCAAGTTCCCAAAGACGCTGAAATCACATTAACACCCGTACAGCTGACAGAAATTGAGACCGCTTATACCGATGGCTTTGAATTCAACTCGAACAACGAAGACCCATGTGAAAGACTGAAACTTCAGGCTCATAAAAAGCTTAGCGACTGGAAGAGACAATTTCGCCGGCGAGGTTTCACCATTGAAAAGATTAAGCATATGCTGCGCACAGGCAAAAGAGAGGCCTTTGTGCATCCCAAGACACCGGACATTACCCGAACAAAAATATTTGATGACACCGGGAACTGGATCATCATAGATTTCGCTGATTGTATCATCTGGCAAATTGCCCCCTCAAACTTTAAGTAATATGAAAGCATACGTAAGAGCCTTGTCATCCGGAGAATGGTTTGGTGGTTGGGCACCCGTGGCGGCCGAAATGCTGTGGGAAAGTAACAAGCAGGCATTGCTGCGCCTGGTGGAAGAAGACCTGGAAGCTGGTGACGAGTATGAATTTTACATCAAGGGTTCCCTCCTCCTGTGCCTGTGGGACGATGGGGTTTGGAAGGCGGTTCACGGGGTGTCGCCTGACGCCGGCGTAGAAGATATACACCCTGCTATGATTGTACTGCCGGAATAGGTTGCTCGCTGCGCTGCTCCCTGCGTTATTCGTAGACAGCGGGGAACCCAAAACCTTTATTGAAAACAAACATCAAATTGAGAAGCGTATGATCCGAATGGTATTTTTGAGTATGGGGTTACTGGTTGTATTAAATTTAAATGGACAAAATTTGACGAAGCACAAATGGGAAAACAGGGTAGTAATAATTCAGGCATCGAGTGAAGTCAATACAAAATACCTCGCTCAAATTGAGGCGTTTATGAATTTGGAGGAGGAATTCCGCGAGAGGAAATTGAATAAGTCCTGCTATGATATTCAATCAAATCCGTCAATGTAGCCGCTATGCTACTGCGCCCGGGAGGCCGCCTGATACTTCATCGTAGGCTGGAGCCAACGACGATTTGGGTGTCGGCAGCCCCAGCGGGGCGCCATAAGTGGGAACCTGCGCCAAACCCCAATGTACCCAATCCTGGCAGCCCCAGCGGATACCCACGTAGCGGATATACACCCTTACATGATTGTCATACCTGAATAGATTCCGCCCGCACACCGGAGTAGCCTGGCTAATTCGAAATCAGAAAAAGGACACGTGTGTTTATTTTTGTTTTAAAAAAAAACAAAAGAACCAAAAATATTGCTTTGTAGCAAAAAACGCATTAATTTCACGGCATAAGAGGTTAACTTATAGCCTTCTAACGGAAAGCCATGGCACTCATCAATCCCCACATTAACTTCAACGGTAATGCCGAAGAAGCATTCAATTTTTACAAATCCGTATTTGGTGGAGCGTTCGCGACTATTATGCGTTTAAAAGATATGTCGAGCCCCGAACATCCGGTAGCAGAAATTGATGCCAATAAAATCATGCACATTGCTTTGCCTATTGGCAAAAATATTTTGATGGGCAATGACGTCCCAGAAAGTATGGGTCGCGTAAATGAAAATGAAAACAGGTCTAAAATAGCTATCAGCGCAGAAAGTCGGGAAGAAGCCGACAAGTTATTTAACGGACTTTCAGCTGGCGGAACTATTGAAATGCCTATTGGCGACAGTCCCTGGGGTTCCTATTTTGGGATGTTTAGAGACAAATTCGGTATTGAATGGATGGTGGATTTTGACCCGAAATATAACGGTATAAGCCAGGCAGGGTGAATACCGGGTGATCGTAATGACCGTTGATAAACTACTGTTGCCGAAGTTGAGCAAAGTGGAAAATGATAAAACACAACTTAAATGATAAAACACCTAATTACGGGTATAGCCTTTGTTTTTTTCGCCATTTTTTCTACCCATTTATATGCTCAACAGAAATATGAAAAAGAAAGCCGTCTGACAGAAAAAGATGTCCCGGACAAGGCACTTGATTTCATTGACTCTTTGGGAGTAGAGAGGAAAATAAGATGGTATCTGGAAGAAGGATTTGACCGCACCAGTATAGAAGCAAAGTTTAAACTAAACAACCAAAAATACAGCATTGAATTTGATACGGTTGGAAATTTGGAAGATATCGAAATTCAGATCGCGTGGAGCAAATGGCAGAAACCACTAAAAGACTCGATAAGTTTCCATCTTAAGAAAGACTGTAAAAGGTTTAAAATTAATAAAATTCAAATTCAGTATTCTGGTGACCAATCAATCTTATTGACTAAAATAAAAACAGGGGAAGACTCAGGGGAGTACATTATTAAATACGAGGTGATCGTAAAGTGCTGCAACACAAAAAATGTAGCATTGTTTGAATATCTATTCAGTAATACAGGTCAAGAACTCGCTGTTTCTAAAATCGTATTTAAAAATTCCAGTAACCTTGAATACTAATACGCAGTTTCTAGTTATTATTTGTTTGTTGTTGTCATTTTCAAATACAATTTTGGCACAAAGTACGTATCAAGTGGGGGGCTTGCCTTCGATAAATTTAAACTATAAATTGGAAAAAAAATGGTCTTTAAATTTTAAAATAGAATCCCGCCAATTGCTGCAAAAGGGAACATTTAATGGTGATAGCAATAAAAGCTTTGAATATGTGCTAACGGATTATTCATTGATTGCTGCAAAAAAAAGTGGCTTGAACTCCCGGATTTCCGGAGGCTACCTATTTCGCTTCCGGGAAGGGGAAGCTACCCACCGATTTATTCAACAATATACGATAATCCAACAATTACCCCGCTTGAGATTAGCTCACCGTGTTGTTACCGATCAGACTTTTTCATCTGCCGAAGCCACGGAATATAGGTTAAGATACAGATTGGCGACGGAGTTGCCTTTAAATGGTCAATCAGCAGATCCCAAAGAATTTTATCTCAAAATCGGCAATGAATACATCAGCAGCGTACAAAATTCTGATTACGACATCGAAATCAGGTTTGTTCCATTGCTTGGTTATGCGATGACCGAGAATCACAAAATTGAGTTCGGATTAGATTACCGCGTAAATTCATTTTTGAATCATTTTGCCCGGCATAGTTTCTGGACAACTTTGAACTGGTTTATTGAACTTTGAAATTTGATGCGCTGACAATTTTTGTGCTATAATCCCAGCAGAACAAGCCTAATGACGCTCCTTATCAGGCGCAATCTGTTTTACCTTGTATCATTGTATCATTGCATCAACAAAGTTAGCTAGTTTAGTGGAGAGAGGAGGTGATATTTTACCAGGTCTACGAGACCGAACCGAAGTTTATCCCCTCCGCTAGACTTAAGCTCGTAGTATAACTTGGTCTTCGAGACTGTATTCACAAGATTGAGCTTGTCTGGCTTTTATTTACAGTAAAACCAAAACAAATGAGATCACCATTAATTTTAGCGGTTGATGTTAGCAAGGGTTACGGCGACTTTGTGCTCATGGATAGTGACAAAAGTGTCGTAGAAGATTGCTTTCGCCTTGATGATAATGCCGAGGGCCATAGCACGCTCAAGCGACAACTTAAAACATGGTACAAAACCCGTCGCGCCAGTCGTATTATTTATGTAGCTGAAAGCACTGGCGGTTATGAAGAAGGCGATGGAAAAACTCCTCATTGCCACTGCTCCAGTAAATGAACAACGGGTGCAAGTCTTACGCTCCATCAAAGGAATGGGAGAAGTTACACCAGTTGTTTTGCTGTGCTTCATCGAAGACTTTAATCGTTTTGATGACGCCAAAAAAATGGCCGCTTTTTTTGGCGTACCACCAAGGATTAAAAGCAGCGGGGATGGACAGTGCCACAAACCCCGTTGACGATAATTAGAAGTGACGAAGACCTTACGAACTTTTCGGCAAAGGGAGAAGTTTAAAAAAAACATGCTTTCCAAATTAACTTTTTAAATTCCAGATACAAAAACCAAAAATGCCATGAAATTTCTTATCTCCTTATTGATCAACGGATTAATTATTTATGCCGCCGCCGCAGTATTTTCCGGCATTTCCACTGTAGGCTATTGGCATGCGGTAGTCGCCGCATTGTTATTGGCCATCGTCAACACACTGGTTCGGCCGTTGCTTACCCTACTCACCTTTCCGGTCACTGTCCTGACCCTCGGGCTTTTCCTTTTTGTCATCAATGGCGCCATGATCTTATTGGTAGACGCCATGCTTGATAGTTTTAATGTAGATGGCCTTTTTTCGGCCATCTTGTTATCTGTTATTATTTCCGTAGCCAATTTATTGATTGGTGGAAAAGAATAGGAAGTGAATTAAACCCTAAGGCAGCCCCGGAAAAAAGGCATCCTCAAAATGCACCACCTCGGGTGCCCGCCCCTGCCCCATGACCACCGTCACCACGTCGAAGCGCAGGGCCCACTCGTGGCCTACGGCCTGCATGTACGCCGCTGCCGCGCCCGCCAGCAGCCGCATCTTGCGCTTGGTGACAAATAGTTCCGGCGGGCCAAAGTGCTTGCTGCTGCGCGTCTTGACCTCCACAAAAACCAGCGTTTCGCCGGTGCGGGCAATGATGTCGATCTCGGCCCGGTTCACCCGCCAGTTCCGCTCCACAATGGTGTAGCCCGCCGCCTGCAGGAAGTTGGCCGCGAGGCGTTCGCCGAGCTCACCGAGTTCATTGTGTACTGCCACGGGTAATTGAATTTAGGTGTGAAATAATGCTAGCCGGACAAGGCTAAAAACAACGAGCCAGGTTGTAAGATACAACCTGACTCGCCATTAAAGGGGCAGAAAAGATAGATTTTTACAAGCTACTGCGTTGGCAGCACTTAATCCGCCAGGACCATCTTACGGGTCGACCGCTGGCCGCCGGCTTCGAGCGTGTAGTAGAACAAGCCGATGGCGGGCAGGTCATCCCGGCTGATACTGATCTCGTGGTAGCCGGCACTGAAGGTATTTCCGATCTGGTAAACCAGCTTCCCGGCCATGTCATACACACTGAGACGGGCATCGTTATCCTCATCCAACTGGAAGGGAATAATCGTAGAGTTGGTCCAGGGGTTTGGCCGGTTTTGGAACAGCTCAAAGGAGGTGGTCACCTCGGTATTTTGTTGCGCAAAAACCAACCTTACCGATTCCGGCGTTCCGTCGGCGGTATACGCTTCGGCGCGGGTGACGCGGGAGCTCAGGTAGATCCAGTTTTTGATATCTCCCGCCTGGCGGGCCGTACACCGCAAGGTGAACAACGTAGCCGGTTTGCTACTGGCACTCTCGCCGTATTCATTCCAGACGGTGGTAATGAGCCCCCGTTCGAGGTCGTGCAGGTGGAAGTTTTCTTCGGTGTACAGGTTGGGCAGATTCCCAGGGATAATCTCCTTAAATTCCAGGGCCGACGGATCGAACTCCAGCGTAAACTGGTAGCCCATCCATTCGTTCATGTACTCGGCGCTGAACGTGACGTCTACCAGGTCGCCGGCGGCTACCGTAGCGTTGGCCACGGTGATGTCCAGCGGATAGTCGCTGGCCCGGTCATTGCCGGTATTGTGCAAGGAGTTGGGAATCGCCGTCCCGTTGACATCACCCACTTTGATGCCCACAAAATCGGCGTGCATCTCTGATCCCGCCAGGTTGTTGACGTTGTAGATTTCCGGAAAATAGCCCAGGAAAGGTTGCTGGGGGTCGGGAAATACGTAGGACGCATCCACAAACCGCCAGGAGGTATTGCCGTTGGGCAGCTGCTCGTCGATGTGCAGAATCAGCTTGCGCAACTTGATAATGTCGAGGGTGGAAATATGTCCCGACCGATCGATGTCGGCAGCGATGATTTTGTAGGGCGAGTCCAACAGGCGGGTACCCAACACGTGCTTACCCATCAGGATGAGGTCGAAGGTGCTAACCCCGTTGAGCAGTTCTTCGTTGTTCGTTGCGCTCACGCTGTAGTCCGTGCCCAGGCTCAGTGCTTCGAATTGGAAGCTGCCATCCACATCGGTGTACCGCATATTGGGATTGGGCGCTTCGCCCGACACCATGATCATGACGTTTTCTACTTCTTGTCCGCTCTCCGTGAGCACCCCACCAGCGATCATGCCCTCACCCGTTTGGCCCGTGCAGTTGCCGTTGTGGTTCTGTACACTGACGACGGTGTGGCAAGACGCACTGTTGTTCTGTTCATCCGTTGCCCAAACGTACACCTCGGCGGCTGTGCCGGCATCGTAACAGTCAAAGGTCACCTGCGTAGCCGTCGGCACGCCCACCGTGCCGTCGCCGGGCCGGTTGATGGTGTATTTGATCAAGGGGGTTGGCGTACAGTTGTCACTGGACGAAGCTACCAGGGCACCCGCATCCAGGCTCATCGACACCCCGGCGCCGTTGTTCATCAACGTTGCCGTAAGGCCCAGAATACAGGCAATATTGGGCGCTTTGGTATCTGCTACCGTGACGGTAGTCGTACAGGCGGCGTTGTTGCTACAGCCATCGTTGGCCAGGAAACGTACCGTAGTCGTGCCCACGGGGTAGCTGCCGTTGGCGTTGGCGCCACCACTGGTAGCGTAGGGGGAGTCGTTGGTAAAGGTGATGTGGTTGGAGCAATCATCAGAAGTGGGTAACCCCAGGGTAGCAGCCCCGTGCGCACAATCCGGCCCTACGTTGACCGTTACCGGAGCCGGGCAGGTGATGGTCGGCGGGGTATTGTCCAGTACCTTGATGATCTGGCTGTGCACGTAGCGGCCGGGGCCATCCGGATTTTCGGTATTGTAATGGCACCAATCGATGACCGTCCAGGTGCGGATGACCTTGAAGCAGGCACCAGCTACCGTATTGAAAGTCGCATCGGTATGGTTGATACCCAACGTACCGCAAGTGGGGTTATTGATCACGGGCGCCCGGTTGGCCAGGGGCAAGTCGGCGAAATCCGTACCGTGGCCACATTCGTAAAAAGTGATATTGTCTGGCCAAATGATGTCCGATTCTTGCAACACCTGGTTGTTAACTACTGTAATGGTCTGGCTACAGGATGCGGTTTGTCCGTACAGGTCGGTAGCCGTCCAGGTACGGGTGATGGTACCCTGGTGGCAGTCGTTAAAGCTCGAGGTAAAGGTGCTGTCGATGGTAAAGCCGCAGTTGTCCGTCGCAATGGGGCTGCCGTAAAGGGACAGGTTTTCCTGGTCATCCGTACACTGAATGGTGCGGGGAGCAGGACACCTGGTGAAGGCCGGGCGGGCACCATCCTGAAGGGTTACGATCGACTGGCAATCGGTGTAATGACCCACCAGGTTGCCACTGCCCGTTTCACGGGCCGGATCCACGGGGCCGGTTCCGGGGTTCACTTCGTACACGCGCAGCGTGACGGTAACTGGTCCGTTGGGTACATCGGCGCAACAGAAGAAAACCCGGTCGTCAAACCATTCCTGGTAGCCCGCTTGCTGGGGGCTGTCGTCACCGTTGGCCAGGTCACAGGCGGCAGAGTCGTTGCGGCGGGCCTTCAGAAAGACGGCGTTGCAGTTGTCGGAGCTGCCTTCGTTGAAAGCCGCCGCACCCATAATGGCGTAGCCGCCCGAAGCGATAGAGACCAGCAGTTGGTCGTCGCAGGCCGCAATGGGTGCCAGGTGATCCACTACCGTCAGTTGTACGGTGCAGGAATTGCTCGTGCCACATTCGTCGGTAGCCACGTACTGAACGGTATGCATGCCCGGCGCTACGCCGGCTACCGCGTTGAAGTTGGTGGCGCCGTAAGAGCTGCTGACCGCAAAGGTAATGGCGCTGCTGCAGTTATCGGTAGCCGTGATGGCGGGTAGTGCAATGGTAGCCGAACAGGCACCTGGGTCGCTGTTGAAAACCAGCTGTTCTGGCGTTGGGCAGTTCAGGGTGGGGCCCTGGTTGTCGCTCACGAGAATCAATTGGGTGTCTTCGCCGAAGAAGTCGGTACAGTTTTCAGAAACCGTCCAGGTACGGTCAATGCGGTACATGTACGCATTGCACAGAAAGGTCGTATCATCTATATAGCTAACGGTGAGGCCACAAAAGTCACCGTGCATCAGCGTGGTGCCATTCAATTGGGGAATGCCCGTGCGCAGCGGGTCGGCACCGGGATCATTACAAGGCAGGGTAATATCGTCGGGGAAAGCGACGTCCATAAACGAGGACCGCAAAATATTAATTTGCTGGGTGCAGGTGGCTGTCAGGCCGCGGTCGTCGCGCGCCGTCCAGACGCGGAGGATAACGCCCGCCGTATCGCTGAGGCAATCGCGGATTTCAAAACTCTCCACCGAGGTCAGGCTCAGGTCGGTGTCGCAGTTGTCGGCCAAGGAGGGAGCACCCAGTACCTCGGGCGAGGTGTTGTCCAGGCAACTGACCGTCAATTCCGGGCAGGCGCCAATGGTGGGTGGCAAATTGTCGACCACCCGGATGATGCTCACGCAAATGGTGCCGGTCGCCTGGTCGGTGATGGTCACACTCAGGCGGCTACCCACGTAGCTGCTGCCGGAAAACTGGACCAGGTCGAAGTTGTCGGCAATCAGGTTGTTGAGGGAATCCCGCACCGTCAGGCGCTTAACCCCCGGGCAGGACACCAAATCTTGCACCAGTACGTTGGTAGAGATGGCGATCTGGCACGACTGGTTCAGCACCACCTGTACGGGAAAATCCTGGGTGCCGTTGCACGCCAGGTCACAATCCTGTGCCATCGCCCCGAAAGGCAACCAACCTAGGCCGAGCAAGAGCAGCGGCCGAATGAAGAAGCGCAGGAGAATTGCTGAATAGTTAAAGTAGTGTTTCATCTTCAAACGATATTGATGGGTTAAATACCAGCTTACGGGGCATGGTCTTTCCACTCCTGCCCGGGTGGTCTGCCCGGGTGGGTGCTTGCGAAAACAGAGCGGTAAGCTGATTGACTTGCGGGCCGGGCTTGCGGGCCAGGCTACAGCAAGGGTAAAGAAAAAACCGTGCCAAAAAAAAAGCCTCCTGGTTGCCGGGGCAGCCAGGAGACTTTTTTTAACGCTATCGCAATCGTTAGGAGCCCGCAAAAAAATTCAGGCCTTTATGCGGTCAAGCTACGAAAAGAACGATCCGCTTACTTTTTCAGTAAATCCCGGATTTGGGCCAGCAGTTCTTCCTGCGTGGGGCCAGCGGGTGCGGCAGGCGCTTCGGGCTCGGCCTTCTTCACTTTGTTGTACGCTTTAATCATCATGAACAACACCAAACCAACCGTGATCAGGTTGACGATGCTGTTGATCCAGGCACCGTAGCGGATGGCATTGGCGGGCACGTAGCCTGCTTCACCAACCACTCCCTGAGCGGGTGACAACTCTATAGCCAGATTGGAAAAATCCATTCCCCCGCTAAATTGCCCGACAATTGGCATAACGATGTCGTTCACAAAGCCATTGATGACCAGGCCAATGGCGCTGGCCAAAATAACGGCAACGGCAAATTCAATGACGTTACCCGTCATAATGAATGCTTTGAATTCCTTCAACATAATTTTTTGTTTTGATAAGAAAAACCATCGTGTACCCATCCACGGCTGGTTATTGGTTTTGACATCAAGATCAGCGTCAGGTCACAATTTCGTCCCAATTTTTATTGGCACCAATCGCAATACACCGTATCGTTTGGAAAGTTTACCCGTAAGCTGCCCCTTTATGCCGCGCTATACATTCATTTCTCTTATCCTAAAGAGATCTGATAAGTCTTTGATATAGTCAGCATGGCCTTGATTCTGAAAAAAGAACCTCAGATAATATTTATCTGAACCATCCATATGCATATTGATCACCGAACTATAATCACTGATGACAAAGTCTAATAATCTCAGTTTATTTAGATCAAATAAATCGCCTTTTTTCAGCGGAGTTTTCTGAATTAGCTCCGATATACTCAAATTTGTTTTTTCAAATTCATTTTTATCAACTCTAATGAAGGACAGCCTGCTGTCAACCAAGTTTTCAACAACAAATTGAAGGTTATCAACTGATAATTCAACAATACTATAAATCAAAGTTTTATCTCCCTCAAGTAATACTTCTTCTTCGTATATGTTTGAAGAAAGTAGATGCTTCTTATAAGGGTAAAGTAATTTTTTCAAGCTCCTACTCCTTGCTTTTTGCTTTGCTGTTTTCTCTATCAGGTAAAAATGGATGCGATAATCCGCTAATAGATTAATAAGAATAGTTGCAAGGAAATCCTTATTTTCATTTGCGTAAGAACTGTAGGGAAGTTGAAACTCAAAAAGTTTAACACGTTTTAAGCTATCAATTTCTTTTATTGATAATTCTTTTTTACTCTCCGAAAAGGAGATGATGTTGCTATCAAGAATATTGTCTATGTGGAAAAACTTAATCATTTTCTCCGTCTTCTATTAAAATAATGGTGTCGGCGTAATCTTGTATTGTCTTCTTGAACTTCTCCAGAGTTAAAATGCTCACGCTGATCTCCTCTCCCGTCGACTGCGCCATATGAATAATCACTATCCTCTCGGATATGAATTTCTCTTTCTTCTGAAAAACCAAACAAACCTAATAAAAATACGACAAAACGATATAACGCTCTATTTTTACTCCTATCGAGTCCATACTCATCCCACTTATCTTTATCATTAGGTCTTATTACATCAATAGGCTGTTGGGAAACAGGAATACCGTTATCCCGCTTTGCTTCTCTAAAAGCTGCTTTTCGGGTCTCATAATGCTTATCAGGGTATTTCTTACTCTTCCCCTGCTGCAATGACTTCATCCATTATTTGTTAATAGGAATCAAGTTAAGGTATTTTTTATAATTTGTCAAGCGCTTAATATAACGGTAGAAAACTTTCAAGCGTACGCATTGTCCAGCACTTGTGCAACCAGATTTCCAGGATACTCCCGTGATGGACGGAAAAATCCGTTTCCCTTGTTTAGCAACCCACGAAACCGCATTTTTGCACCCAACAGGCGCAAAAAAACCTCGCATGCAGCAGCCATACGCCAAAATTGTCGTAAAAATTGGCACCAACGTACTCACCCGTGCCGATGGTAGCCTGGATATTACCAATATCAGCCACCTTGTAGACCAGTTGGCCACCCTCAAAAAGCAAGGCACGCAACTCGTCCTCGTGTCTTCCGGCGCAGTAGGCGCTGGCCGGGAGTTGTTGCCCGCTGCCGACCAACTGGAGGGCGTCGTACGCCGGCAGATGCTCTCGGCGATCGGGCAGGTGCGGCTCATGGAATTGTACCGCCAGCTGTTCGCGGGCCACCAATTGCTCTGTGGCCAAATCCTCGCGACCAAGGAAGATTTTCGCGACCGCCAGCACTACCTCAACATGCGCAACTGCCTCGAAGCCATGCTCCACGAACGGATTGTGCCCGTGCTCAACGAAAACGACGCCGTGGCCATCACGGAACTGATGTTTACGGATAACGACGAACTGGCAAGCCTGGTCACGGCCATGCTCAATGCCGACGCCCTGGTCATCCTCAGTAGTGTAGATGGCTTGTTTGCAGGTTCACCAAACGATCCTAACGCTCGGCTCATCGCCGAAGTAGACGCCGAAGACGAGTCGGTATTAGCGCACATTGCGCCCGTAAAATCCAGTTTTGGCAGGGGAGGGATGGATACCAAACTGCGCATGGCCCAACAAACGGCCCGCCTGGGCGCCGACGTCATTTTAGCAAATGGCCAGCGGCCGGACATCCTGCTACAGGTGCTGGCCGGAGAAGGCCCCCGAACCCGGGTCAAAGCCCGAAACGGGGTGTCGAACGTAAAAAAATGGCTGGCGCACCAGCCCGATGCCAAAGGAAAGGTCTTTGTGAACGCTGCCGCGAAGGAAGCCCTCCTCAACAGCCAAAGTGTAAATAGCTTGCTGCCGATCGGCGTCACCCACCTGGAGGGGGATTTTCAAAAAGGCGACCTCCTCCGCATCATCGGCCCCAACAAGGAAGCTATTGGCCTGGGGATAGCCCAGTACGGCGCCGGCGAAGCCCAGGATTGCCTGGGCAAAAAGGGGCAAAAGGCACTGGTGCATTACGATTATTTGGTGGTATTCTAAGGAAAGACACGGTTTCCTATTGTTTCGGCGTACTGTTGATCAGGGTGAGAAAAACCAACATCATCCGTTCGGGCAGGCTGGCCGCCAATTCGTCGATAATAACCCATTCCCGGGGGTCGCCTTCGTAGGCCGTGTACATCTCAAAATGGCCGTAATTGTCCGTATCCATCAACCATTCTTCCGAAATATTACCGTACCGGCTCCGCCATTTGTACTGGTAGCCCGCCGGGCTGGACACCCGCCACTCGCGCGGATCGTCCCGCCAAATGGCCCGGGCATAGACAATGACATTTTCGCCCCGCACTTCCCATTCGTCCACGCGGTTGGGCCATTTGGCTTTGATCAGCCCCGTCCATTCGCCAATGCGGTATTCCCACTGCGTCCAGTCGCCCTGGCTGTTCCAACGCAGGCGCAACTCGCCGCGCTCTTCCTCCACATCCGTGAAGATAATCCACTCCGCAAAGCTGTCACTCCACTGCGTAGCAATACCGGTGAGCTGTTGAGACCAGGCACAACTCCACCCCAATTGCAGAACCAGTAGCAGCCCGAATATCTTCTTGTTCATTGTTTATATTGATTCTCTGGCAATTTTTGTGATTAAAGTCAAGCAAAAACAAAAATAACGCTCCCTGTCAGTCACTTACTATTTTCGCTTTAGCTTGACCACAAAAATTGTCAGAGAAGGTTGATATTTCGCTTTCCTGGCTGGACAAAGTGATTAATACCGCTCAATTTCACCCAGCCCCAATTATTTTTTGACAAAAAAGGTTAATTAATAGTAAAGTTTCTAACTTTGATTTAGATATTGAGCAAAAAAAAGGTCGCCACCAAGTGACGACCGAAATGGACTAGTATGATAAAACGCTCAATAAAATTTTATAAAGGGATTCCCTTGTGTGAAACGCAAGGGAATTTTTTATGCTGTTTGTGTTATAGACGTTCAAACGTTCAATAGAGTTGCATCAAACAACTGATTTAACGAATTATTAATGTAATTTTAAGTAATTCCAGCACTCAACACCGAAATTTTCTACCGAAATCTCCATTTTATCGACTTAATGACTCCTTTTTGCTTTCTTCTCTAAAATTTAATTTTAAATTTTGGTAAGCATTGCTGCGCCAAAAACGCCGGCGCTATCGCCCAACAGCGGCCGCAAGATGGGCGTATCCAGGCGGGTATTGAAAACATACTGGCTGATGCGATCCACACCTTCGGTGTAGAGCAGATCGATCTTCGACAAGCCGCCGCCGATCACGATAGCCGTTGGGTCCAGGGTGTCGATCAGGTTGGCCAGTCCCCTACCAAAAAAATGCAGCAGCCGTTCTACCGTTGCCTGCACGTGTACATCGCTACTTCCTTGTTCGTAGGCGGCCAGAATGCTGGCCAGGTGGCGTTTTTCGCCACTCACCTGGGCGTAATACCGTTCGAGCCCCGGGCCAGAGATCAGCGTCTCCACACATCCTACCTGCCCACAGTAGCAGGTGCCGCCCGAGGCATCCAGAAAACTGTGACCCCATTCGCCGCCAATACCCTGGGCGCCAGCCCATACCTGGCCGTTGATGACGATTCCGCCCCCCACGCCCGTGCCCATAATAATGCCGAAAATGAGGTGATCGGCCGTGGCGTAACGCTTACCCGCCCCCAGCACTGCTTCGGCCATGGCAAAACAATTGGCGTCGTTGGCCATCTGTACGGGGATGCCCAGCGCGGTTTGTAAATCTTCTCGGAAAGGCCGCCCATTGAGGACCGTCGTGTTGCTGTTTTTAAGGAGCCCGGTAGGGGGATCAATCGCCCCTGGCGTGCCAATTCCCAGGCAGGTTGGCGTGGTGCCAATGTCCTTACTCACCAGGTGCAAGACCGCTCGGATTTGCTGAACGATGTGTTCGTATCCGTGCTCCTGTTCTGTTGGCAACCGCTGGCGGCTCAGTACCTTTCCGTCGGGTTGAATAGCGACGGCTTCAATTTTTGTTCCCCCTAAATCTACCCCCCACAGTATCTCTTGCATGTCGCTGAATTTTAATGATCGCTACTCCTCAAGCAAATAAAGCAAAAAAGGTTATTTATCCTGCTTTAAGAAGGAAATTTTTATTTTTTAACCACCTACCATACTATATTGCATTTACTATCCTGATCCGTAAAATTTATTCCCTTGCAGCACCCTCACTACATCATCATTGGCGCCGGCTCCGCGGGCTGTGCCCTCGCCAATCGGCTGACCGAAGATCCGGCGATCCAGGTTCTGGTTCTGGAAGCGGGCGGCCCCGACCGGCATCCGTACATCCATATCCCGGGCGCCTACGCCAAGCTGTTTCGCACCAAAGTCGACTGGGCCTACTGGTCGGAACCCCAAAGTGAACTCCACCAGCGCCGCCTGTATATGCCGCGCGGCAAAGCCCTGGGTGGCAGCAGCAGCACCAATGCCATGGCTTACGTACGCGGCAACCGCGCCGATTACGACGACTGGGCCGCGCTGGGGAATACCGGTTGGTCGTACCAGGATGTCCTGCCTTATTTCAAACACGCAGAAGACAGTTCTTCCATTACCGGTCTTGACCCCGCCTACCGCGGCAACGGCGGGCCGCTGCACGTGAGCAGTGCGCCGTACCAGACCCCCTATTCGGGCGCTTTCCTGGAAGCCTGTGCCGGGGCAGGTATTCCCCGTACCACCGACTATAACGGTGCCAACCAAACCGGGGCCAGCCGCTTCCAGTTTACCATCAAAAACGGCAAAAGGCACAGCACCGCGGCCGCTTACCTGACGCCCGCCCTGGGCCGGCCCAACCTGCGGGTGATGACCGGAGCGGCCGTGCAAAACATCATACTGGACAAAGACCAGGCCGTAGGGGTCAGTGTCCGGCACCGGGACCAAACCACCGAGCTGCGGGCCCAACGGGAGGTCCTCCTGTGTGCCGGCGCGTTTGGTTCGCCCCAACTGCTGCAGCTCTCCGGAATCGGGGAACGCAGCGCGCTGGCTCCGCACGGCATCGCCACCAAAAAAGAACTACCCGGTGTAGGGCAAAACCTCCAGGACCACCTCTTCTACGCCGTCAGTGCCACCTCGCCGGTGCGGGCGGGTTTGAACCACCTCATCAAACCCTGGCCCCAACTGCTCACCACCTTGCAGTGGCTGTTCCAGAAGAAGGGTGCCTTCACAATTGGGCCCCTGGAAGCCGGTGCGTTCTTCAACGTCGACGAAATGGGCGCACGGGTGGATACCGAATTTCATTTCGCCCCCCTGCACATTGGCAAAGGCTACGATTACGACATGTACGACCTGCACACCTACCCGACTGATATCGACGGCTTCACCATTCTGCCGTCGTTACTCCGACCCGCCAGCCGCGGGCAGGTCGCCCTCCGGAGCAACAACCCCGCCGAGGCGCCGCTGATCCAACCCAACTTCCTCAGCGCCGAAGCCGACCTCCTGCACCTGATCAAAGCCGGGCGCAAAGCCCTGGAAGTGCTGGAACACCCCGCCTTCGATCCCTGGCGTAAAGAGATTGTTGCGCCGCTCGACAGCTCCTCCGACGCGGCCTGGGCCGAGCACATCCGCCGGAGCGTGGAAACCATCTACCACCCCGTAGGTACCTGCAAGATGGGCCACGACGAAATGGCCGTAGTCGATGACCAGTTGCGCGTACACGGAATTGGTGGCTTGCGGGTTGTCGATGGTTCCGTGATGCCCACCATCGTCTCTGGCAATACCAATGCTCCCATTATCATGATCGCAGAAAAAGCAGCAGACCTGATCAGCGGCCGGTAATAAAAGCAAAAGAAGGCCCGGCCCGGCTATTTTGCCGGTTTATTGGACTACTTTTGCCCTTCGCAAATAAAAAAATATGGCACGACGCAAACGCTACCCCGAAGAATTACCCCTGGTTCGCTTCACCAGCATAGCCGACAAAGGCCTTTGTGTAGGGCGGGATGCCGAAGGGCGGGTCGTCTTTGTAGAAGGCGTAGCACCGGGTGACGTAGCCGATGTGCGCGTTTTCAAAAAACGAAAAGGCGTACTCTGGGGCCAGGCGATCCATTTTCATGAACTTTCCCCCGATCGGGTAGAGCCGTTCTGCCAGCATTTTGGGGTGTGCGGTGGTTGCAAATGGCAACACGTCAGCTACGCTGCCCAGCTCCGCCACAAAGAGCAGGGGGTGCACGAAGCCATTCGCCGTATCGGCAAAGTCGACGTCGCCGAAATGCAACCCATTTTGGGCGCCCCCGAGACCACTTACTACCGCAATAAGCTGGAATTTGGCTGCGCCAACCGGCGCTGGCTCACCGAAGAAGAGGTCAAAGACGATAGCATCTCCCAAATGGACAACGTCATCGGGTTTCACCGCCCCGGCGCCTACGACAAACTGATCCAGATCGATCATTGCCACCTGCAGGGTGGGCTGTCCAACGAATTGCGCAATGGGCTGCGCGAACTGGCCATTGCCATGGGCGTCCCGTTTTTTGATATGCGCGAAAATACCGGCCTGCTCCGCCAAATGATGGTGCGGACCAGTAGCCTCGACCAAACCATGGTCCTGATCGCCTTCTACGCCAACCAACCCAAAGTCATTGAACCCTTCCTGGCCGCCGTGCTGGAACGGTTCCCCGGTATTACCAGCCTCTTTTACTGTATCAACGGGAAGGTAAACGAATACCTCATGGACCTGGAGATGATTCACCACCACGGTACGCCCTACATCGAAGAAGCGCTGGGCCACATTCGTTACCAGATCGGTCCGAAGTCGTTCTTTCAGACCAACACCCAGCAGGCCATTCGGCTATTTGATGTAGCGGTAGATTTTGCTGGCCTCACGGGCACCGAAAACGTGTATGACCTCTACACCGGTATTGGCAGTATTGCCCTTTATCTCGCCCGCCAGTGCCGCCAGGTGGTGGGAATTGAAGAAATTGCCGCTGCTATCGATGATGCCCAGGCGAATGCCGCGCTGAACAACGTAACCAATGCCCGGTTCTACGCCGGCGATGTGAAAGATATCCTCACCGATGACTTCGCCCGGGAGCACGGCAAACCCGATGTGCTCATCACCGATCCGCCGCGGGCAGGGATGCACCCCAAGGTGGTGGATATGCTCATTCAATTGGCGGCCCCCAAACTGGTCTACATCAGTTGCAATCCGGCTACCCAGGCCCGCGACCTGCAACTACTGGACGCAACCTACCGCGTAGCCAAAATGCGGCCCGTCGACCTCTTCCCCCACACCTCTCACGTGGAGAACGTTGCCTTGCTGATCAAGCGATAATTCAAAATAGTATGTATCTTGCGAAACTCGCAACTGACAACCCACGTATGTTAACGGAGAAAGCTTGGAATGAATTTAAACAGGACCTGGAAGCATACCAGGTCATGCTGGCACAGGCGGCCGACCATATCGCCGATCAGGATATTTCCAACTATCCGGTTTTTGTGGTTTATCAACAGGAAGAAGAAAGTGGGCTGGGACTGCCCGTCGTCGCGGCAGATGCCCATTCTGGCAAATGGTCGATTAACGTGACTATTCTGGAGGAACTGGTGGCGAAAAAAGTCGTGGCCATGGAGCAGGTAGATCGCTTCCGCTCGTTGTACAAAACCCATCCTGCTGATTTGTGCTACCTGGTGTGGCACGATGAAAAGGCGCAATTTGTTTTTATCCCCCGCAAGTTTGCACCGCCCGAACAAGCCGATGATAATTTGTTTTGAGTTAATCATTTGCGTCGAAAATGGAAGATTATGCCGGACCAATTACTTAATCGCAAGCCTATTTAACGCGCATGAACCAGGATTATCCCACCAAGCCTTTCCGACCAACACGGGTAGCACCCAGGTTAGCGGTACGGGTATTGCTGATTGAGGATGATCACAGTTATGCCGAGTTGATAAAAATTCTCCTGTCGGCCAATCCCGAACGGGAGTGCCAGGTAGCCGTAGCTTCCAGTCTTCAACAAGGACTCCAACAATTGGCTGGTGGCCAGGATTTTGATGCCGTCCTCCTGGATCTCTCGCTGCCCGATAGCGCTGGCCTGGACACCCTGCTGAGTCTCTTGTCAGCCTTCCCCAACATCAATGTGATCGTCCTGACCGGTTCCAGCGACCGCGAACAAGGCGCCCGGGCCGTAGGATTAGGCGCGCAGGACTACCTCG
>Ga0075469_10000286_pt1 | contig 21311 bp, 19 predicted proteins | sample DEB08_DNA_13_FD_77577 | JGI IMG/M metagenome (GOLD analysis project Ga0075469, IMG submission 77577) | Aqueous microbial communities from the Delaware River and Bay under freshwater to marine salinity gradient to study organic matter... | ecosystem: Environmental > Aquatic > Marine > Coastal ...
CAGGTTCGTCAGTTCACAAAATCACCGCGCTTCAATCTGTGCAAAACACCGGCCACAAGCGCCAATACCGCGAGAGCGGTTTCGTCCATGTCCGCGCTGCCGACACTGGACTTGACCGTTGCAAATGACTGCAACGCGGACACTGCTGCCGTTGACCGTGTGCTTATCAATGGCTGCTTCTGCGATTTTCGACCATTGTCCCATGAGCCATTTGAGTGCCCAAATGCAACGGCACATTCCAACATAGTGGCTCATGGCATGGGCACGTCAGTCGTGAATTTCGGCACGGAGTATCCGGCCTGTACAGCGGGGCGGGCGGCGATGCGCATGTACCAGTCTTTGACATTCGGGAAAGCGTTCAGATCAATCTCTTGCCATTCAAACCGTGACACCCACGGCCAGCAGGCCATATCAGCGATCGAATACATGCCGCGCCCGATCCCTGCGATGTGGTCACGGCCCTCTAGCCGTCTGTCCAACACGCCGTACAAACGCAACGCCTCAGTGCTGTATCGTTCCTCAGCATAAGCAGATTTGCCTTTTTTATATTTCACAAAGTGGTGCGTTTGGCCCAACATCGGGCCTAGGCCCCCCATTTGCCACATCAGCCATTCCACCATGCGCCAGTATTCGTCACCTTCGCATTGAAATTTGCCGTATTTATCGGCGAGGTACATCATGATCGCGCCAGTCTCCATCATCTGGATGCCTGTGTCATGATCCACAATCGCGGGGATGCGGTTGTTGGGTGCGATCTTTAGGAAATCGGGCGCGAATTGCTCGTCCTTGGAGATGTCGATCGCGTGGGCGGTATAAGGCACGCCCAACTCTTCGAGCAGGATCGATACCTTGCGGCCGTTGGGCGTGGTCCAAGTGTAGAGGTCAATCATGGTGTGGTCCTTGGTCTTTGGTCAAACGATATCAATACGGTAGCCGGATCGTGGGAAGTGGACACAGACTGTGCCAACATCATCCGCTGTGCGCTCAATGGTGACTGTTTCGGCATCGGCGTAGCGCAGTGTACCTGCAACAGGCTGTTCGCCGCCATTTACATCGGGAATGACAGTGACGGATTGCCCAACGATCAAGCCTTGCGGTTCGTTCGCCGCAACGCCCGTCGCCCCAAGGGGGTTTTGCGATTTTGCCAGCTCAATCGCGTCTTGTGGGTCCATCGGTCGGGATGTCCCATGCCCGATAGCGCGGACATTTTCCTCCCATCGCACGAGGTTAGTAAACTCTGACAAAAATGACGGCCCGCCCGACCAGCGCCCGCGCAAGAACCAGACGACATGGTAAAACTGCGCATCAATTGCGGCTGCGTCCGACCCGATCAAGAAATCACGCCCATCCGCCAATTGCGCATCCAGCCATGACAGTGGAGCGCGCACTTGGGCCACAAGATGGGGAAGGTCGGCGTTGGCCTGTTTTAGCCCCGTGGCCCAGTCTTCGCCAAGGTATAATCGGCCGCGATCTGCGGCAAAATCTTTGTCCAAACTGTCACCTGCGGACCCAAGAACATGCCGAACGGTTTGATCGAAAAGCGCCCCGTCGGTCCAGCGGCTGAGGCACCACATCAACCCCTGATCTGCGGTAGGCATGAAGCTGGGCGACGGATACCGGCGCTCAAGTTCACGAATAATGCATTGACTGTCACAATAGATGTCCGCGCCAATCTGCACCACAGGCGTACGCCGATAACCACCGGTCAGCGCGGTAAGGTTTGGCTTTGGCGGTAGGCGCGGAATTTCAACGCTGCGCCACGCCAGCCCCTTGATACCAAACGCAACGCGTACCTTTTCGGCAACGGGCGACTGGGGGTAGGCGTGGAGGATGATCTCGGAACTTAGGTTGGACACGGGCGGATTCCTCCGGTTTCAATTACATGCATTCGGGGGCCACGACGGGATAGGCATGTATCCCGATCTGGGAGTTGCGCAGCATATCTACCAGATTGGTGTGCTGGGCCTTAAGGGCTGAAAGACTGGACAAAGGCAGGTTCCTCTCGTGGGGCTATGTCGATGCGAGCAACGCCAACCCCGGCACGTCTTTGACGAGCGTGGGCTGAACATCGGTCAGATAATTGAGATTGATAAGCGCAAGGCGGGCGTGCTCGCGCACCAATGCCTCTGCGCGCGCGCCTTCGCGGTTTGTGATGGCTTCCAGGATCGCGCGGTGTTGGCGCTGAGCATAGCGCAACGACTCCTGAAAACCGGGCATCGCGGCCTGTTCGCTGAGGAATGCGGAAGGTGAAGCAAGAGGTAGCAGGCTCATCCTTTCAATCTCACGCCGGATAAGCGCGCTGCCCGAAAACTTCGCCAAAAGCGCGTGGAATTTCGCGTTACGGCGCACATAGCATTCAAAATTCAAACCGTCCGATGCTTCTAAGGCGCGATCAATACCTTCCAATGCATCATTTGCTTGGCCCAGCAAATCAGCGCTTACGCCGCGCTCGGCGGCCATGCGCGCTGCGGTGCCTTCAATGACGCCGCGCACTTCGATCGCATCAGCAATGTCGTCGCGGGTAAATGTTGCGACACGGCAGCCGCCAGTCTCGATCCGTTCCAACAGTCCCTCGGCGACCAGTCGGTCCATTGCCTGACGCAACGGAGTGCGCGACGTCCCAAGCTGTTTTGCAACTGCGACCTCGGGCAAACGCTGCCCGCCCTCAAACTCCCCGTTCATCACAAGGGAACGCAATCCAAAGAGGGCGCGGTCAAGCTGGCTGAGGTTTCCAATGGACACAAAGCAATCCTAGCGGTTTGGTTCGGCAGGTGCCGAGCGAATTGCGCTTAGACTGTATACAGAACTTGAAGCTGACAAGTGATTCGGTCCCGACTTGAGGGCAATTCTGCAATGCCATGCAATAAGATGTATACAATTGGTGTGAATCCACTGTTCCGAAATTAATTTTCATCACGAATTAACCGCTGCGAAACGCCCTCCCGTGCCTTCGAATTGGAGATAATTCTTGACCAAATTGCAGAGCTTGGCAGCCGTACAAATCATGTTATTTTAAAGGATTGCGCCCGGGTTTGTGGCATTCATGAACTGTGCCCACCGGCTTTCTGGCCAAGACAAGTTAGCGCAAAAGGTTAGGCAATGACCGATCCACCACATACGTCCGTTCAAATGAAATGCTTGTAAATGGGAAAGCTGGTCCCTAAGGTTTACATGGATCGGGAGATAATGCGACGCTGAGGTCCGCACCGGGAGGGTGCGTTTCTTTGCAAATAGGGCAGTCCCACACATCCGAAATTGAACCGATACATTGCTCCTACTTGTTGGGGTAATGGATTGTTATTCCTTGGGAGGAACTATGAAAGATACTATCAACCGCAGAAAATTTCTGCGCGGGTCGGCTGTTGTCGGAGCCGCAGCATTGGCCGCACCTGCAATTGCAGACGGCCATGGCACAACCATCAAGATGCAGGCAGCCTGGGGCGGCGGTATCTTCCTTGAGAACGCACAGTCCTTTGCGGCACGCGTCAACGAAATGTCTGGCGGGTCTTTGACAATCGAAGTTCTGTCCGTAGATTCCGTTGTGAAAACATCCCAGATGCAAGACGCGGTTCACCGCGGCGTTCTGGACGCGGCACACTACGTATCCGCATATTGGTACGGCAAATCCAAATCCGCATCCTTGTTCGGCACTGGCCCTTGCTTTGGCTGGTCGTCACAGGAGATGCTCGGCTGGATCCACGCTGGTGGTGGCCAAGAACTGTTTGACGAACTGATGGACGAATTGCAGCTGAACGTTGTGTCCTTCTTCAACTCGCCGATGCCAGCCCAGCCGCTTGGCTGGTTCTCTGAACAGATCACAGACGCGTCCCAGATGAACGGTCTAAAGTACCGCACAGTTGGTCTGGCGGCAGACGTTATGCTGGAAATGGGCATGTCTGTTGTTCAGCTTCCAGGTGGCGAAATCCAGCCTGCAATGAAATCCGGCCTGATCGATGCGGCCGAATTCAACAACCCGACATCTGACCGTGACTTCGGTATGCAGGATGTGTCCAAAGACTACATGCTTGCATCCTACCACCAGAGCCAGGAGTGCTTTGAGGTTACGATCAACAGAGACGTCTGGAACGGTTTGTCGCCCGAGCATCAGGCGATCATCCGCAACGCATCTATGGCTGAAAACTCCGGCTTCTATTGGGGCAATACCAAGCGTTATTCCGATGACCTGATCAAGCTTCAGGAACAGGACGGCGTGAACGTTCACCGCACACCACAGGCTGTTCTCGAAGCTCAGCTGGCGGCGTGGGACACGGTTGCTGACCGCATCGCAGGCGAGGATCCGTTCTTTGCACGCGTGATGGAATCCCAGAAGACCTACGCAAAAGAAGTGATGGGTTACCTGAACCTCAACCAGCCTGACTACAAACTGGCATACGATCACTACTTCGCTTAATTGCGAATTGGTTTAACAATGTCCGGGTGCCGCATTGGCGCTCGGGCATTGTGCACTTGAAATGACTGGGGCCGGGCCGCAAAGAATGCCCGCTTGATCTGTGAGGGGAGCAGCAGACACATGAAATTTGTCCATGCAATTGAAGGACTTAGCCTATGGGTCGGTCGCGCCTTTGGCTGGTGCATCCTGATCCTGACATTGTCCGTGTCCTACGAGGTTTTCGTGCGTTACGTCCTCAACTCGCCCACTGTCTGGGCATTTGACATGATGATCCAGATGTATGGCGCTTTGTTCTTGATGTGTGGGGCTTACGCCTTGGCCCAAGACACTCATGTGCGCGCAGACGTCTTGTACCGCTTGTTCCCTGTAAAGGTGCAAGCATCGTTGGATTTCGTCCTTTATTTTCTGTTCTTCTTCCCCGGTGTGCTCGCCCTTGCATGGTACGGCTGGGAAATTGCATCTGACAGCTGGCGATACAAAGAAGTGAGCTTTAACAGCCCCGCCAGTATCCAGATCTATTTCTTCAAATCATTGATCCCCATCGCCGGTTTCTTGCTCGCCTTCCAAGGGGTCGCCGAACTGGTGCGCTGTGTGATGGCATTCCGCACCGGTGTGTGGCCCGAGCGGCTGGTCGATGTGCGTGAGACCGAAGACATTCTGTCGGACGCCGATCTTGAAACGATCAGCTCCTTCGCCCGTGACAACAACAAATAGCCCCAAGCGCTTCTAGAAAGATAAAAAGATGACAAACCCCGAAGTCGCGCTGATGATGTTGGCCCTGTTTATTGTGCTGGTTCTCCTTGGTTTTCCGATCGCCTTTACGCTGCTCGCGATGGGTGTCGCGTTTGGCTATTATGCCTACCACCGTGAGGGATCGGTTGAGGTCTTCAGCGACATTTTCAACAACAACATATTTTACCTGGTGAACCAGAACACCTATTCAGTCATGGAAAACCCGATCCTCGTGGCGATCCCGTTGTTTTTGTTCATGGGTTATGTCGTGGAACGAGCGAACATCGTCGATAAGTTGTTCTTCTCGCTCTATATGGCGGCGCGAAACCTGCCTGGTTCACTAGCGATTGCGGCCTTGCTCACCTGCGCGGTGTTCTCGACAGCCTCAGGCATCGTAGGCGCGGTTGTGACGCTGATGGGCTTGCTGGCCTTCCCCGCGATGGCAAACGCCAACTACGACAAAAGCTTTGCGGCAGGTGTGATTTGTGCGGGTGGGACCTTGGGAATTCTGATCCCGCCGTCGATTATGTTGATCGTTTATGCCGCGATTGCGGACCTGTCCCCGCTGCGCCTCTATGCGGCTGCGGTCTTCCCGGGATTGTTGCTGGCAGGCCTTTATATCGTCTATGTTATCGTGCGCGTGTACTTTAACCCTGCATTGGCGCCAAAGCCGACGATGGAAAACCCACCCCCGCCGCGCGAAATCTATCTTGATCTGTTAAAATCTTTTGTCCCATTGACCGTGTTGATCGCATTGGTTCTGGGCTCGATCCTTGGTGGTCTGGCCACGCCTGCCGAAGCTGCCGCAATGGGCGCACTTGGTGGAATGGTCTTGGCGGTTCTGTACCGTTCGATGACATGGACCAAGCTGAAAGAAAGCGTGTTCCTGACGGCCAAAGCCACCGCAATGGTCTGTTGGTTGTTCGTCGGGTCATGGACGTTTGCGTCGGTGTTTTCCTACCTCGGTGGCCACGACATTATCGCTGATTTTGTTGGCGGGTTGGATATGGAGCCATGGCAGTTCTTGGTCCTTGCACAGCTGATCATCTTCTTGCTGGGCTGGCCGCTGGAATGGTCCGAGATCCTGATCATCTTTGTGCCGATCTTCCTGCCACTTCTCGAAGTGTTCGGTGTGAACCCATATTTCTTTGCGATGCTGATCGCGTTGAACCTGCAAACGTCGTTCCTGACCCCGCCCATGGCCATGTCGGCCTATTATCTAAAAGGGGTGCTCAAGAACCAGATCGAACTGATGGAAATTTTCCGTGGCATTATGCCTTACCTCGGGATTGTGATCCTGACGATGTGCTTGATGTATGCATTCCCCGGTATCGCGCTGTGGTTCCCTGATTACCTCTTTGGGCCATACATCCCGTGATCAAGGACAGCTACACCTTAACAGCATCCGAGGCACTGGCTGCCATTGCCTCAGGTCGTCTTTCGTCGGTCAAACTGGTGAAATCCTGTCTTGCGCGGATTGCTGAAACGGATGGCATGATCAAAGCATGGGCGTTTTTGGACGAAGGCGCAGCACTTGCCCAAGCCGCTGAATGTGACCGCATCCGCATCGCGGGGCTGGCAACGGGCCCGCTGCACGGCATCCCTGTAGCGCTTAAAGACATCATCGACACCGCCAAGATGCCCACGCAGCGCGGCAGTGTGATTTTTGAGGGCCGCCAGACAGACCACGTCGCCCGTCTGGTTGAACTGCTACGCGAGGCGGGGGCGGTGATCATGGGCAAAACCGTGACGACCGAGTTTGCGTTTGTGCATGCCAATGAAACACGCAACCCACACAATCCCGATCACACACCCGGCGGCTCATCGAGTGGGTCCGCCGCAGCTGTGGCTGCAATGCATGTGCCTTTGGCGATTGGGACCCAGACCAACGGATCTGTCATTCGGCCCGCATCTTTTTGCGGTGTCTTCGGGTTCAAACCCACGCGCGGTGTCATTTCGCGCGACGGGATTTTGCAAACGTCTGTGTCGTTGGATCAGGTCGGGTGCTTCGGGCGCTCGCTTGCCGATGTGGCTTTGCTGACGGACGCGATTGGCGGTTATGATCAACGCGACGCCGTCAGCTTTGTGCGGCCACGCCCGAATATGTCGGCAGGCGCTGCGGCAGATGCGCCTGTGACGCCTGCGCTGGCGTGGTTTGATTTGCCGTTCAATGACCGCCTGTCAGACGATGCCTTGGACGGGATTGATGCGGTTATTGAAATACTCGGGCCATCGGTGGAACGCATGGCGGCGGCGGACACACTTTCTGATCTTGTTGCCGTTCAGGCCACCATCCACGAATACGAAATCGCCCAACATCAGGCGGAGGTGTTCGAGACGCATTGGGACCAGATCAGCGACACGTTAAGACCCGTCATCACCCGAGCGCGCATGATCACGAAAACGCAGTACGACGACGCCTTGGCAGTCAAAACGTCTGCCGAAGGGTTTTTCAGAGCCTTCTTTATGGACTACGATGCTATCATCGCACCCTCGGCTGCGGGTGAGGCCCCGACGTTCGGTAATGGTACGGGCGATCCGATCTTTTGCACACTTTGGACGCTGGCGGGATTGCCCTGCATCAGCTTGCCCATGCTGGTCGGGGAAACAGGTCTGCCCATCGGCGTGCAGCTGATTGGACCCGCTGAAAAAGACGACCGGCTGTTGCGCACGGCGCGCTGGCTGCAAACCCATCTTGCTGACACAGTAGAATAACGAAAGGAAAAACCATGTCATACATCACGAAGTTGATAATGGGCCTGTTTGGCACGGCGGGCTTGTGTATTTTTATCGGCGGGCTTTCCCAAAGTATCTCGACCGGATTTGCGGGCTTTGTGGGGGGATCTCCCTTCATGATCATCGCCATCGTTGTTTGCGGTATGGCGGTTTATGATTTCTACGATGAATGTATCCGTAAGAAATGACAAAAAAGCGCCTCTGGATCACCCGCCGCCTGTCTGACGCGACGCTGGAACGTGCCGCGCGCGACTATGAAGTTGTGATCAATCACGATGATACGCCCGGAACCGCCGAGGACATCATCGCCGCAAGTGCGGAGTTTGATGCGATCATCCCGTGCCATTCAGAACACTTCTCGGCCGATGTGGTGGCGCAGCTTGACCCGCGATTGAAGATAGTGGCGAACCATTCTGTTGGCGTGGATCATTGCGATCTGCCGGCCTTGGCCGCACGCGGTATCACAATCACGAACACACCCGATGTGCTGTCTGACGCCACCGCAGAGCTTGCGATGCTTTTGATGTTGGGGGCCGCGCGTCACGCGGTCGCTGGGGATCGACTGGTGCGCACGGGCGGCTGGGACAGTTGGTCGCCCGCTTTTATGGTGGGTAAGCAAGTGACAGGTGCGCGTGTTGGTATCATCGGCATGGGACGTGTCGGGCGCGCGTTTGCCGCCAAGGCACGCGGGTTCGACATGGATGTGCATTACTATAATCGCAGCGAATTGTCGGCGGATCTCGCGCAAGGTGCAACGTATCATGAAACGGTTGAAAGCCTGCTGGGCGTTGCGGATTTCTTGTCCCTGCATTGCCCCGCCACTCCTGAAACAACCAATCTGATGAACACTGAACGGTTTGCGATGCTGCCAGCTGGGGCGGTCGTTGTGAACACCGCACGCGGGGCATTGATCGACGAAGACTCGCTGATGGCGGCGCTTGATCGCGGGCATGTTGCGGCGGCTGGCCTTGATTGTTTCAAGGTTGAACCGGGCGGAAACCCTGCGCTTTCGTCATACGACAATGTCTTCATGCTCCCCCATATCGGGAGCGCAACCCGAACCACGCGCGACGCCATGGGTTTTCGTGCTTTGGACAATCTGGACGCCTTCTTTGCAGGTCAAACGCCGCAGGATCAGCTTTAACAATGATGGATAAATCGATGACAAAACTGACTTTTCTGGGGCTTGGCGTCATGGGCTACCCGATGGCGGGGCATCTTGCCAAGGCGGGCCACGCTGTGACCGTTTACAATCGCACGACTGCAAAGGCGGAAAAATGGGCGGCAGAGCACGGCGGCAGTTTTGGCAAAACACCTGCCCAAGCCGCACAAGGCGCTGAAATGGTGATGGCCTGCGTGGGGAATGATGATGATCTGCGCGCCGTATGTCTTGGCCCTGACGGTGCGTTTGCGACCATGTCAGAAGGCAGTACATTCGTCGATCACACGACCGTTTCTGCCGCAGTCACAGCCGAGCTTTACGCCACCGCCAGAGACCGTGGGATCGCGTTTGTAGATGCACCCGTGTCCGGCGGTCAGGCAGGCGCTGAAAACGGCGCATTGTCGATCATGTGTGGCGGCGATCAGGCCGATTATGACTGGGCCGAACCTGTCATGAACGTCTATTCCAAGCTGTGTCGTCGCATTGGCGACAGTGGCGCAGGTCAGATGACCAAGATGTGCAACCAGATCGCCATCGCGGGTTTGGTCCAAGGGCTGTCCGAAGCCTTGCATTTCGCGTCCAAAGCGGGCCTTGATGGCGCCGCCGTGGTCGAGGTGATCAGCCAAGGCGCTGCCGGGTCCTGGCAAATGTCCAACCGATACGAGTCGATGTTGGCCGATCATTTCGAACATGGTTTCGCGGTGGATTGGATGCGCAAGGACCTTGGCATTTGTCTGTCTACGGCGAACGAAAACGGGGCATCCCTGCCCGTCACTGCACTGGTCGATCAGTTCTATAAGGATGTCCAGAAAATGGGTGGTGGGCGTTGGGATACGTCAGCGCTGTTCAAACGGCTTCAGCAAGCCTAATCCACAACGCAGGTGATCATGACGATCAGCAGGCGATATTACCCTGAATACGGGGGGCACGTCGTTTGCTATGCCTCACAAGCAAAACCCGATCCTTGCTGAATTGCTTGTAACTATCGCTGGTTACACGTCCCAACAATCTGGCACCCTCAATTCCGCGATGGTTCATGAACAAGAACGATCAGGAACGACTTGGGTACTCGAATTCATCACATTGCCAGATATGCTGCAACTGTACAGCAATGCACTGGTCTCGGCGCAATCATTGATCGGGCAGATTATTTCGGTCGGGGTACAGGAGACAGGCGAATAAGGTGTCACAATCTGGGTCGCATCAAACATGACGTTGATTTGACCGCCGCGCGCTGTAGTCTGGGGCAATGATAAAATACGTTTTGATCCTTATGTCGTCAGCCCTGCCTGCACAGGCATCAATCTCGTTCGCGTGCAACGAACTTGACCGTGTATCGCTTTCCGCAGAAGGATCCATGCGACCCGTATACGAAGGACGCGCGCTAAATTTCACGTGGGACGAAAGCGGTTTTTCAGGAGATGGTGTATTCTATCATGATGCGTATTGGATCAACCCATCTGACGATGGAGGGTTTCGGGCATTTGCCGAAAATTCCGACCGCAGCGATTTGTTCAGGTTTGAAAATGGTATTCTTATGCACACGGCAATCGTAAAATACGGGAGAGCGCCGTCTATACAATCGCAGGTGTTTGAATGTGCTGAGGTGACTGAATTCTAATGCAGATTTTGACGTTCGCGCGAATGACCCCCATCGTGGTGGTGTCTAGAAAAAACTATAAGTGTATCAAGCATAAGACTGAATCTGCGTCGTCGGGCGACGTCCGCTTTAGGGAATCCGCACTGCAGTAAACAGCCAATTGGACAAGGTTCAGTATCGGCCGTGTTCATCGGACAAGGGTTTTCACTGCCCGAAAGCGGACTTTGGCTGCGATCCAGCAATCCGGAAGTCTGGGCTCTTTCGAGACCTTCGCTGCATTCTACATGAAGTTCCGGTTTCTCTGTTTTGCGTCTGAGGCGTACCTTGAAGGTCACGACCATCTGAAGTTCTAAAAACGAACTTCTTTTGACGCGTGGAGGTCAGGATCTCGGACCACCAAAGCGGATGGAAACTTTCGAAACAGCGCATAATCTAATGCTCAATGCGTCATCCCCCGGTCCATCTCGACCTCCCGCTCCTCTAGCTCTGTCTCAACCTCACTTCGGCGGCCTTCACTAATTTCAAGCTGGTCTCTAGTTGCGTGCGCAGCCTCCCGTAGTTCGATCCCTCGTTCAGCAAGCCGTGCAACGCAGCCACGGACGCCACTTGCGATTGAATGAGCACCGACACGCAGGCGGCCAATCCATCCATCTGGTTCTGCATCCTCGTCGTCGAGCGTTCCTCTAACCCGTTCAATTCCCGCGCTGAGGTTTCGCAGGCCGTCACCAACCGCTCGACGCAGGCGAGCAAGTCGCGTTCCAAGGCGGTCAGGGGTGTCGTCATCTAATTCTCCTCGATCTTGATGCAGGTCACTGATCTGCCGCCCAGTGTGCAGGTCCTCAGGCGCGTCTTGGTCGGGTCCAGTACCAGCCAAGTCCCGTCCTCTCTGTCGATCCGCGTCAGGCCCAGTTCCGTCATCTCCGAGCTGGCCAGCATCAGCGTCCAAAGCAAGCTCGCGGCCATCATCGAGACGATCCCCACCAAGAACGCCCCCGTGATCAGCCAGGGCGAGATCGTCAGCCAGCTCTTGTTTTGTCGCAGAAAGGTGCGGGTATCGGTCTCGATTGTACGATGCGCGTTGGTCGCAATGGTGCTCAAATCGGTCCTGAAGCTCTCCAGCTGGGATGCCATCGAGGCGGCGTAGTCCTGCCGGATCGTGTCCAGTTCCGCGTTCAGTTTCTCGCTCAGCCGTGTCGGCTTGCCAGTTTTCATGGAAAATATCTCCTTTTAGACGCCAGCGTTCGTCCGTGTCGGGATCGCGGGCGGTCAGGTATGCTTTGCCGACGCGCGGCAGGTCGTAGCCTGCGTCTGTGAGGGCATCGATCATGGTGGCGCGGTCAGTGATCAGGCCGACGCTGATCTGGTCCTGCAGCCACGCATGCAGCTCTTCGCGACCTTGGGCGCGGGTTGGGGTCTCGATGGTGTCGCGAACCTCTTGGGTACGCTCCAGCTCCATCGGATCGGCCCAGCCGTGGCGCTGGTTCATGACATCGCGCAAACTGTCAAAAGCTTTCTCATACCCCGGCGGTGCGATGTTCAGGCTGCGCCCCGAGGTCAGCTCCAAGCGCGGCGTGCAGAAGTGAAGCTCGACGCGGTCTTCGTGGGTATGTCGGACCCAAAGCACTTCATATTGCGTCGGGTCCAGCCCCGCGAAGGCCAGACGCTCAAAATCGTCCATGACCTCGGCCTGCTGTTCCTCGCTCGGGGCGTCGGTGGCGGCAAAGCTGATCACGCCCGCACGGTAGGTCCACTTGTGGCGGCTGGCGTCGATCAGGGCCTCGGTGCGGTCGGGATTGCCGCGCAGGACCTCGGGCAGAGGCTCGCGGATGACGGTCATTGGTTCGCCGTCTGCATCGCGGATCGGGTCGCGGTTGTCGTCATAGGCCAGCACCTTGTCTGCGACGAGGTAGCCGACCGGACCAGCGCCCGCGCCATTGCCGTTGCGGAAGAACTTGATCAGCATCGGCGCGCGGCCTCGACTATCTGGGCAAGCTGGCGCTCGATGGTCAGTAAGCGGCGGGCAACGGTGAGCGCGTCTAGGTCAACGCGGCCCGCTAGCATCGCGCGGTTCAGCCAGCGGGCAATCTGGTTGAGGTTGCCACCAATGCGCCCGACGGCCAGCACCAGCGCCGGATCGACGCGGGGGATGGGTTTGCGACGGCGGGCCTCGGTCAGGCCTAAAGCCTCGCGCAGAAGGGTGGCGGCAGGTAAGCCAGCAGCCTCGGCTTTGGCGCGCAACTGGGCCTTCTCTGCGGCGCTGCACCGGAAGACGAAGGTCTCGGTCAGCGGCTCTTTGGTGCGGAGTTTGCCCGCGCCGGTGGGGTTCGAAGGGGAGGCTTGCCGCCCCTCGCAAGGTCCCGTGTCAGCAGCGCCAGCGTATGACATGGGTCGCCTTGCTGTTTGCTCTTCTGTGGGATCGGTAGCGATCATGATCTGAGGCCTGCGGCTTGGATTTGGGCCTGCGTCACCAGTTTCGAGGCGAGCAAAGCCGTGATTTGTGGGACCGTAATGTGTTTGCACATCGGGCTGCGATCACTGATCCAGAACGCCAATCGTTCATGGTGATCGGCTTGCAGAGTTGCTGTCTTTTCGCGGTCTGCCGCTTGCTTCTCGACATAGGCCTGCCACCGCCGCGACTGGAACCAGTTGTCGGAAAAGCAGACCTTGGAGCGGGTGAAACCTGCGCTGTCGGTGGCGTAGGCTTGGACGGCCTGCAGCAAGTCCTCTTGCCTGATCCCTTCCTTCTTGGCCTCTTCGATCTGGGCTAGGCAGGCCGCTTTGCCACGTACCCTGTCCGGTGGATACGCCGCCAGAATCTTCTCAGCTTCATCATCCACCGCCGCCTCGCGCCTGCGCGTAGGTGGTTCTTTCACAGGTTCAATGGTAAGGTTCGTGTCCCGATTTGGGACTACCCCCGTCTCACTGGTGAGACTCTTCCCACGCGTCTTTGAGACGTTTCCCCCCGTCTCATTTTGAGACGAAACCCCATTAGGACCGCTCCCCCAACCCTTAGCGCGAGAACTGGGACCAAGGGTGATGTCGAGGTGCAGTTCATACTGATTGGACCCGCGCCCACCATCGCCATCACCACGGGCATGGCGCGTAACGAGGCCAGATTGCTCCAAGGTCGTCATATGCCGGAATAGAGTGGCGCGGCCCATCTCGCATTCATCCGCCAACCGCTTGGCGCTTGGATTGCACTGGCCGGTTTCTTTGTTGTGGAAGTCTGCCAACTGGATCAGCACGATTTTGGCGGCGGGCTTCAAGCCTTTGACATTCGCAGCCCATATCAACGCCATGCCACTCATGACGCCACCTGACATGCCAGAAATAGGCTGATTGCATGAAGCCTGCCACCCGATTCTGCGGCTCGGTGTTGTGGAACAAAACCAGATTTCCTTGTGTCAGATTTGTGCCAATTGGAAACATGCGTTCCTGCATCGTTCTGCAAAAGGCTACATTTACTCGCATAACAAGTACCTTTGTCTATTGCTGTTTTTACTGGGGGTCCGTATGTCCGGCGGTGGGACACCCTTCCCCAACGAAGGGCGCTTATCTGTGAGGATACCAGTGATGGTTATGACGACTTCGGCAACGCGCGATATTGCGCGCAAACCACAAATGCGGCCGGCAAATCCGCGTTTTTCTTCTGGCCCTTGTGCCAAACCCCCCGTCTGGAAACTTGAAGCACTTAGCGATGCCCCCTTGGGTCGGTCGCACCGTGCTGCTGTTGGCAAGTCAAAGCTTGCCGAAGCAATCGACCTTACGCGCGAAATTCTGGGCGTACCTGCGGATTACCGCATCGGTATCGTGCCTGCCTCTGACACTGGCGCATATGAGATGGCGATGTGGTCACTCTTGGGCGAACGCCCTGCGCAGATGGTTGCATGGGAAAGCTTTGGCGCTGGCTGGGTCACGGATGTGGTCAAACAGTTAAAGATCGACGCGACCGTCCACACTGCAGAATACGGCGAGATCGTCGATATGGCCGCGCTGAATTACGACAACGACGTTTGCTTTACATGGAACGGCACAACCTCTGGTGTACGTGTTGTGTCTGGCGATGTGATCCCCGCGGACCGCGCCGGTCTGACGTTATGCGATGCGACGTCTGCTGCGTTTGCCCAAGACCTGCCTTGGGACAAACTGGATGTCACAACATTCAGCTGGCAAAAAGTGATGGGCGGCGAAGCGGCCCACGGCATGCTGATCCTGTCGCCTCGCGCTGTCGAACGCCTTGAAAGCTATACCCCTGCGTGGCCTCTGCCCAAGATTTTCCGCATGACAAAAGGCGGTAAAATGATCGAAGGCATTTTCAAAGGCGAGACGATCAACACACCTTCTATGCTCGCGGTCGAAGACTATCTGGTTGCCCTGAAATGGGGACGTTCCATCGGCGGCTTGGACGCACTGATGCACCGTGCCAATGCCAACGCGCAGGCAATCTGGAACTTCTGCGCAGCCAAACCTTGGATTGCAAATCTTGCGGTTGATCCGGCGACGCGTTCCAACACATCTGTGTGCCTCAAGTTCACCGATGAGCGGATCACCGACGGTGCAGCTTTCGCCAAAGCGGTCGCCAAGCGACTTGAGGCCGAAAATATCGCACTTGATATCGGCGCTTATCGTGATGCCCCTGCGGGTTTGCGGATATGGTGTGGCGCGACGGTCGAAACCTCTGACATCGAGGCGATGCTGCCTTGGTTGGAATGGGCGTTCGAGACCGAGATCGCTGCAACTGCTTAAATAATTTTCAATTTTATTGCGGTTTAACAGCCGTTCCAAAGGACATGTAAAATGGCTCCTCGCGTACTTATTTCTGATAAACTTTCCCCTGCGGCTGTGCAGATCTTCAAAGATCGCGGCATTGACGTGGATTTCCAACCCGATCTGGGCAAAGACAAAGACAAGCTGCTTGAAATCATCGGCCAGTATGATGGTTTGGCGATCCGGTCGGCCACCAAAGCGACTGAAAAGATCATCGAGGCCGCGTCTAACCTCAAGGTCATTGGCCGTGCCGGTATTGGTGTGGACAACGTTGATATTCAGGCCGCTTCGAAAAAGGGTATCATCGTGATGAACACGCCCTTCGGCAATTCGATCACGACTGCCGAACATGCGATTTCGCTAATGATGGCCGTCGCCCGCCAAATCCCGGAGGCGAACGCGTCAACGCATGCCGGCAAATGGGAAAAATCCCGCTTTATGGGTGTGGAACTGACGGGTAAGACACTTGGTGTCATCGGTGCAGGTAACATCGGGTCGATCGTAATTGACCGCGCCCAAGGGTTGCGGATGAAGGTCGTGGCCTATGATCCGTTCCTGTCCGAAGAACGCGCCACTGATATCGGCGTCGAAAAAGTGGAACTGGACGAACTGCTTGCCCGCGCTGATTTCATCACCATGCACGTGCCATTGACGGATCAGACCAAGAATATCCTGTCCAAAGAAAACATCGCCAAACTGAAAAAAGGTGTGCGGATCGTAAACTGCGCGCGCGGTGGTCTGGTCGACGAGGATGCATTGGCCGAAGCGCTCAAGGACGGACATGTTGCGGGCGCGGCTTTCGACGTTTTCGCAGTCGAGCCTGCAACAGCCAGCCCGCTGTTCAACCTGCCAAACGTGGTCGTCACCCCGCATTTGGGTGCAGCCACGACAGAGGCCCAAGAAAACGTGGCATTGCAAGTTGCCGAACAGATGTCGGATTATCTGCTGACAGGTGCCGTGCAAAACGCGCTGAACATGCCGTCCGTGACTGCAGAAGAAGCCAAGATCATGGGCCCTTGGATCAAGCTGTCGGGCCATTTGGGCAACTTTACCGGCCAGATGACAGACGAGCCTATCACGGCGATCAACATCTTGTTTGACGGCGAAGCCAGCGAGATGAATCTCAAGGCACTGACAGCCGCGACCATCGCGGGCATCATGACCAAAGCAAACCCTGACACCAACATGGTCAGCGCGCCTGTCATCGCCAAGGAACGTGGCATCAAAGTGTCGACCACAAAGCAAGACAAGTCCGGCACATTTGACGGCTATGTCAAAGTCACCGTGGTAACCGATAAACGCGAACGTTCCGTCGCGGGTACCGTGTTTAGTGACGGCAAGCCGCGCTTTATCCAGATCAAAGGCATTAACATCGATGCCGAGATTGGCGAACACATGGTTTATACGACGAACGAAGACGTGCCCGGGATCATCGGCGCGTTGGGGACAACAATGGGTGCCAACGACGTCAACATCGCGAACTTTACGCTGGGCCGTTCTGCGGCAAAAGGCGAAGCGATCGCGCTACTTTATGTCGACGAGCCAGTGCCCGCGACAGCCCTTAAAGCGCTGGAAGATACCGGACTATTCCAGCAGGTTAAACCACTGAAATTCAACGTTTAATCTCGCCGAATGACACCTGTCACCGCAGCCGCTCCGATTGCGGTGACAATCCAGCCAAATATGATGAGCCACCAACGCGCACCCCACAACCACCAGCCCCACGGGCCACGCGTAGTGGACGGTGCCCAAGCGGCCTCTTGCCCTAATGCCACGATCGGCACGACCAAATCGACAGCATAAGACACGGCATTGAACGTTTCATAATCGCGTCCAGCCGTAAGGGTCGGCGTGCCGTCTGGGGCCAGCATATATTTGTCTGACCACACTTTGGCAGGGTTCGCGATACGCGGGTCCGTCGCGAGTGTTTGCCAGCTCTGCGACATCAATACCGGGCCAGCTGTGGGTGCAAAATCGCCATCTTCCCATGCATTATGCGCCAGAACCCAGCCAACAAAGACCAGCGCCAGCAACATGTAGAAACTCCGCTCTGGCTTGTGTCCATACCCCACGACCACCCCGAAAATCCGGTCGGCAATCAGGCTGCCCGCATTGCGCCACCAAACCCGCAGATTGTGCCAGTGCTGTTCGCCACGGAATTGTTGTTGGGCGTAGGCAAGCGTTTGCGCACCAACGCCCAGATCGCTGCCATCGCACGGGTGCAGCAAGATCAGACGTGCCAAATCTGGGTCACTCGGTCGCCGTTTTTGCAAGGCTTCAATCGCTTTGGCGCGCGCACCGTTCGGCATTTGGCTGGCATTCAGCAAGTCTTGCCGCCACGCTGCTTCACCTCGCCAACGAGTTCTTGATGCTTTGCGCTGCTCTTTTTCTTTGGCGACCATGATCGCCCGTGCGTCAGAACGGTGACCTGTATCGCGCAGCAATTTGGCAAGTTGTTCATATGGCTGCGGGTAGAATTCGCGCCGCGACACTGCGCCCATTTTCAGCCATGCCAGACGATCCGGCACACTAATTCCGCCGTGCAGCACATCGTAAATGAACCCGCTAAGGTATAGACCATCGCATTTGGCCCAGCTTTCGGGATCATCCCACAGATCACCGACATGCGCCGAGGTCAGGTCAACGGCGCCTACGACTTCGCGTAAATTGCACCAGATGAAACCTTCACGTACCATCAGTCGTTGCGCATTCAGAGCCTCGCCTTGGCCAGCACGCAAGGTCGCATGACTGAAATCAAGAACACCGTCGACGGAAGCCCCCATAAAACTAACCTCGCCGTCGGCCTGCGCATAGCGCATGAACACATCGCCGTGCACCTGGGCGCTTTGAGCGTTAAACGCGTGCCCTTCGGGGTTATGAAATGCAGTCCCAATCGCCACAAGTTGACCGCCGATCTGGGCACCCAAAAGGCTGACTTGACCGCTGGCTGTGGTCCCTTCAAGCAAGACACTGCTGGCAACCTTCATCCCTTGTGCCTTGAACGCTGACCCATCGACGTTGCGCAAAATCGCTTGTGTGCACGACAGGTGCCCTTTGATGTCACTTCCTGATAGAGATACTTTGCCGTCTATCTTGCTTCCGTTCAGGGTCAGATTACCCGCGATTTGTATGCGTGCCGCGTTGATTCCATCTGCCAGCATGCAGCCCACAATCGCCAATCCGTCGGCCTGCAATTGCACCATCTGTGCGCGCGCGGCCAGATGGCAGTTGAAGAGATCTATCGGACCGCGCGCATGGGTAAAACTAAGATCTAGCGTGCCTGAAATCCACGCACCGTTGACCGTGATACCAGAAGGTTGCGTGCGAAAATCCTTGCAGCCACCCAAGATCAGATAACGCAGCAATTGCGCGCGGATCAAAACGCGCGGGTCTCTTAAATTTGGCACGGTTGTGCTGACCTGCGCTGTGGTTCCAGACCGCGCGCCTTCCAGCAAAACGACTTCTGCCGGGGTGAGCAGATCATTGTCGCGCAGTTGGACGACTTGCGCCCATGTGGTGATCAAATGCAGGTCTTCGTAGCTCATTTCGTCACGCTAGGCGGCAAGGCTCAGCGTCGCAATGGCTTTCGGCCTTTTGCCTGTGCTCTAACTGGCGTAGACCACCCGTCATGCCCATTGAATATACCACCCTTGATGCGATCCTGAACCACGGGTTTGATACCGTGATCGACGTGCGTACGCCCGCCGAATTCGCCGAAGACCATATTCCCGACGCGATCAACCTTCCTGCGCTATCGAATGAACAGCGTGTTGAGGTCGGCACGACTTATACCCAGATCAGTGCTTTTGATGGTCGCAAAATCGGGGCTGGCATGGTGGTTCGCAACGTAGCCGACCACATTGACGGCCCTTTGATGGAAAAGGACGGCGCATGGCGTCCGCTGGTGTATTGCTGGCGCGGCGGTCAACGGTCTGGCGTGTTTTCGACGTTATTGTCTGAAATTGGCTGGCGCGCGGATACTGTCAAAGGCGGCTACACGACCTTTCGCCGTTTAGTAAAAGCCGGCCTTTATGATGATCCGCTAGCACATCACTTTGTCCTGTTGGACGGCTACACCGGCACCGCAAAGACCGAGATTTTGCCGCGTCTGCAAGCGCGCGGTGTGCAAACCATCGATCTTGAAGGGCTCGCCTGTCATCGCGGGTCACTGCTGGGTGAAATGCCCGGCGGGCAACCGTCCCAAAAAGGGTTTGAGACCGCGCTTGCGATGGCCCTGCGGGAACTAGACCCAAGCCGCCCCGTCGTGGTTGAGGCCGAAAGCAGCAAGATCGGACGTATTGCCATACCGTCGTCGGTTTGGGCCACGATGCTGGCCGCCCCGCGCATTGTGATCAACGCAACAACGGCGGCGCGTGCGACCTATCTTGCAACGGCCTACCGCGAAGTCATCGCGGACCCTGCAGTTGTTGCCGCCAAGCTAGAACCCCTGCGCCGCTTGCGCGGCCATGCAACCGTTGATCACTGGATCGCCCTTTCAAAAGAAGGCGCTTTGGTCGATTTGTCACATTCGCTGATGGTGGACCACTATGATCCAGCCTACGCGAAATCGCGCAAAATCGATGAACGCCGCGTATTGGGCGAAGTCAGCGTTGATACGTTGGATGATGCCGGACAAGAACGTGCCGCAGACGGGATTGCGGCGGCCCTTAAGTCGTTGTGATTGTAAGGCTGTCGTTAGTCTGGCCGATAATTGCGGCTTGATAACCCGCTTTTATCAGGGCTTTGACGGCTGCTTTGGCCTGATCGGGGGCGACCGCGGCAAGTAGTCCACCCGCAGTTTGCGGATCGTACAGTAGATCAAAGTGCGGGCCGACAATTGGGCCTGCACCTGTCCGGTTATCCTCGAACAGCGATGACCGAATACCAGCAGCACTCAGTTCCAATGCACCATCCATCAGCGGAAGTTGATCGAGGCGAAGTTCAGCCCCGACACCAGAGGCGTCACAAATACCGCGCAAATGACCTGCCAAACCAAAGCCAGTGATATCTGTCATCGCGTGTGCTTTGCTCAAAATCTTTGACGCGCGCGCCTGATCTTGCACCATCAAATCGAAACAGGCGATGACGTCTGCGCCACCCGCTTTACCTGCCATCTCAGCCGCCATAATCGTGCCGCTGCCGATGGGTTTGGTGATAATCAGGCAGTCCCCTGCCTTGGCCCCAGCCAACGTGATTGGTTTTTTGGCAAGGCCGGTAACAGTGAAGCCAATCGTAAGTTCTTCGCCCAACGACGAATGCCCGCCGACTATCTTGCCGCCTGCTTTACCAAAGACATCGCTGGCAGTTGTCATAATCTCGGCCATCGTGCGCTCTTGCAGATCTGCAGACATGCGCGGCAGGATCAGGCTCGCGGTTGCGGCTTGTGGCTTAGCCCCCATCGCCCAGATATCGCCCAGCGCATGGACGGCTGCGATGCGTGTCATCAGCATAGGGTCGTGGGTGAATGCGCGCAAGTGATCGGTGCTCATCACCTGACCAGGTTGGATTTCGGCAGCATCATCGCCAAACTGATCCGTCAGTATGTTTTTCAGCGCAGCGCGCCCAACCTTGGCCCCACAACCGCCGCACATGGGTTTGTCGCCCAGCGCCTCTTTCATGCCCAGCGCTGTTGTGCGGGGCAATTTCGGTGCGTCCATCGCAGGCAACTCATCGAACTGATCCATAAATTTTCGGTCGATGTAGTCTTTCAGCCGCCACAGAAGATTGCCCTGCCGTGCTGTCCCGAATTTTTCAGCCAGTGCGGATTTTCCCCCAAGCGAAACCAACTTGAGGTAATCGCGCTGCGGTTTGTAAGCACCCATTTGCCCACCCGAAAGGGCAGCACGCAGATTGTCGTATAAAACAGGTGCTTCGCGAACGGCATAGACACCTGCTTTGGGCCG
>Ga0075469_10000287_pt1 | contig 21276 bp, 15 predicted proteins | sample DEB08_DNA_13_FD_77577 | JGI IMG/M metagenome (GOLD analysis project Ga0075469, IMG submission 77577) | Aqueous microbial communities from the Delaware River and Bay under freshwater to marine salinity gradient to study organic matter... | ecosystem: Environmental > Aquatic > Marine > Coastal ...
TTACAAATCCAACAGGAATAGTTTTTAGTAACAGTGGCTCAAAAACCATCAGTATTAGGTATCAAGATTTTGGTTGTGACACCATATTTATTGATAGTGTTAATGTATTCGATAATCCAGTTTCTAGTTTCACTTATGTTGAGGATCATTGTAACAACTTTACTATTCAGTTTATTGATTCAAGTTCATTTGTAGGAGATTATTATTGGGATTTTGATGTACTCGGGAGCACAATAGATACCTCAACTTCTGCTAATCCAATTTTTACTTATTTGGACTCAGGTACTTACACAGTAATGTTGGTTATAGGTTCACAGTATTTAGCTTGTCCAGATACTTCTTACCAAACAATAAGAGTTGATCCAATATTAAATCCTTATTTTGTTAGACCAGCTAATCAATGTTTCACTGGTAATTCTTTTAATTTTAGCGCTGGAGGAAGTTTTTATCCTGGAACACAGATAGATTGGGATTTTGGTGCTTCAGCTTCGCCAAGTAGTTCAAATATTCAAAATCCTACAGGTATCGTTTTTAATACATCAGGAAAGAAAGCAGTTACTATCAGATACCAAGATTTTGGTTGTGATACTTCTTTTGTGGATACAATTCACGTTTATGAATTACCAGTTGCTAATTTCATCATTGACTATGTTATTTGTGTTGACTTGGTAACCAGTTTTTATGATTCTAGTTTGTTTGCAGGGACTTACCAATGGGATTTTGGGTTGCCAGGAATTACTTCTGATACTTCCACTTTACAAAATCCAGTATTTACATACCAAGATACGGGAATATACACAGTAAGATTAATTGTAACTTCCCAATATTTGCTTTGTGCACCTGATACTATTTACAAACAAGTAAGAATCTTTCCAGTATTAGATCCTCAGTTTAATTTACCAGCTAACCAATGTTTTGTAGGAAACGCATTTAATTTTATTGCTGATTCTATTAGTATTTATTATCCTACAACACAATTTACTTGGGATTTTGGACCGTCTGCAACTCCAAATTCAGATACAACACTTAATCCACCAACTGTAATATTTAATACAAGTGGGAAGAAAGCAATATCATTAATTTTTACTGATTTTGTTTGTGTCATTACAAAAACAGATACTATTGAAGTGTATGATAATCCTGTTTCTAATTTTGGATTTACAGATAATAATTGTCATGATTTATCAGTACAATTTATAGATTCTACACAATTCACAACTGAATATTATTGGGATTTTGGAGTAATACCGAGTATAACTGACACATCATCTATAGCAAACCCTTTATTTAGTTATCCAGATTCTGGGGTTTATACTATAAGACTTATTGCAGATGGGAATGAATCTTTGTGCCCTGATACGTCTTATAAACAGATAAGTTTAAATCCAATCTTAGCTCCTTATTTTAGTAAACCAGCTAATCAATGTTTTAGTGGAAATTCATTTGATTTTACAGCAGGAGGTACTTCATATCCAGGAACTTTAATTGACTGGGATTTTGGACCTACAGCAACACCAAGCACATCAAGTATATCTAGTCCTACAGGAATTGTCTTCAGTACAAGTGGTAAAAAAGCTATTACTATTAGATATAGAGAGTTTGGATGTGACACAATATTTGTAGATACTATAGAAGTGTATGATAATCCTGTTTCAAACTTCTCATTTGCCAACAACAACTGTTTTGATTTAACTGCACAGTTTTCTGATTCTAGTTTATTTGCCACAGGGCATAATTGGGATTTTGGAGTTACTACAAGTATAACTGATACTTCTACTTCTTCTAATCCTACTTTTACATATCCAGATTCAGGGGTTTATACAGTAAGGTTGATAGTTGATGGAAACATATCTTTATGCCCAGATACCTCATATCAACAGATAACTTTAAACCCATTACTAAATCCTTATTATAGTAAGCCCGTAGATCAATGTTTAAATATTAATTCTTTTGATTTTAATGCAGGAGGTGCTTTCTATGGCAATACACAGATAGATTGGAATTTTGGTTCTTCAGCTACTCCAAGTACTTCATCTGCTCAAAACCCTACAGATATTGTTTTTAATAGCATAGGAAAGAAACCTATTACAATTAGGTATCAAGAATTTGGATGTGACACAAGCTATACTGATACAATAGAAGTCTTTAGCTCACCTTTTTCTAATTATATATTCACTAATAATAATTGTGTTGATTATACAATTGACTTTTCTGACTCAAGTTTGTTTACTGACTTCTATTACTGGGATTTTGGAGTTACCGGAATTACGACCGATACATCTTCAGCTAAAGATCCTACTTTTACTTTCCCAGATTCTGGAATTTATACTGTAATGTTAATTTCAGGTTCTTACTCTACAATATGCCCTGACACTTCGTACAAGCAAGTTGTCTTGCATCCTTTGTTAAATCCTTTCTTTAATATCCCAGACAACCAATGTATAAATGGAAACTCATTTGATTTTAATGCAGGGGGGAATTTCTATGGGAGTACTCAAATTGATTGGGATTTTGGATCCTCGGCTGCACCAAATACTTCATTAGGTTCCAATCCTACGGGTATATCATTTAATAGTACAGGTCTGAAGCCTATCACAATTAGATACAATGCATTTGGTTGTGACACTTCGTATACAGATACTATTGAAATCTACAATTCACCTTCTTCTAATTTCTCATTCACTGAAAATAACTGCATAGACTTTGATATTCAGTTCACTGATTCCAGTTTATTTACAGATTTTTATTATTGGGATTTTGGAGTGCCTTTAAGTACATCAGATACTTCTTCTATGGCTAATCCTTCTTTTACTTTCCCAGATTCTGGGATTTATACGGTAATGCTTGTAGCGGGAACTTTTGATTCAATTTGTCCAGATACATCATATCAGCAAGTTGTTATGCATCCTTTGCTTAGACCTTCGTTTAATGTGCCCCAAAATCAATGTTTAAATGGAAATTCTTTTAATTTTAATGCTGGAGGAAATTTCTATGGAAGTACACAAATTGATTGGGATTTTGGCCCTACAGCAACACCAAGTTTTATATCAGGTTCTAATCCTACTGGAATAGTATATAATACTGTTGGTAAAAAAATAATAACTGTTAGGTATAGAGCGTTTGGTTGTGATACTTCTTACACTGACTCAATAGAAGTATATGTTTCTCCTCTTTCTAACTTCTCTTTTTCTGATAATAATTGTGTTGACTATTTTATACAGTTTTCAGATTCCAGTTTATTCTCAAAAGATTATTATTGGGATTTTGGAGATAAGACAACCTTAACAGATACTTCAACAGTTGCTAATCCAACTTATACTTTTCCAGATTCTGGGATTTACACAGTTATGTTGGTTATGGGCAGGAACTCATCAATTTGTCCAGATACTTTATACCAACAAGTTGTAATGCATCCATTGTTAAGTCCATTTTTTGTTGCGCCAACAGAACAATGTTTAAATGAAAACTCCTTTGATTTTAATGCAGGAGGTGCTTTTTATAATAGTACACAAATAGATTGGAATTTCGGTCCTACAGCAACACCAGGTATTTCATCTATTGCTAATCCAAACGGAATATTATTTAGTACTTTTGGGACAAAACCAATAACATTAAGATATAGTGCTTTTGGTTGTGACACTTCTTATACAGATACGATTGAGGTTTATCCTTCACCATTAGCAGATTTTAGAATCAATAAAAATGAGTATTGCATAGGTGATTCTAATGTAATTGATTTAATAAGTTTATCAGATATAAGCTGGATTCATTATTGGGATTTTGAAGAAACCACATTTTCAAATGTATTAGCTCCAATATATATCTATGAAGACACTGGATTATTTGACATAACATTGGTAGTTGAAAATAGTTATGGGTGTTTTGATACAATGATTCAACCTAATTCCATTACTATTCATCCGAGTCCCACTGCCTTGTTTTCTCCAGTTAATTTGAGAACTTCTTATTATTATCCTTATGTTTTATTCACTAACAATTCCTTGAATTTTAATTTTTCAACTTTTGATGACGGAGCTGGTGCAATAGTTTCAACGTTTACTGAGTTAAAAACAGATTATGCAATTGAAGGTTTTTATTATCCTCAGTTAATTGTGGAGAATAATGTTGGATGTTATGATACCTTAATGGGTGAAATTTTCTATGAAATGAAATATAATTTGTTTGTTCCTAATTCTTTTACTCCTAATGATGATGGGCTTAATGATGTTTTTAGACCCGTTATAAATTCTGCTTCGTTATATAAATTCAGCATTTATAATAAATGGGGAGAGCTATTATTTTTTACTGAGAATTTAGCTGAAGGATGGGATGGAACAGATACAGATGGTGTCATGTCTCAATCAGACACTTATGTTTATAAAATAATTTATCACAATTTAGGTGGTGATAAAAAAGAAATTTTTGGACATGTTAATCTATTGAGATAATTTTTTAAGTAGCTAGATGTTTAATTATCTGCTTTTTTAGATGAATTAAATAAACACTTCTTTTGGCTAGTTTTACTATCTTAATCAGTGCGATAATATAACTTTGAATTATGTTTATTTATTACCTCCCCTATTTGAAGCAAAAATTACTACATAGGAACTTCGTTTTATTCTTTTTTGCCTGTTGTTTCTCAATATCGGCAGTAAGAGGAGCTCACTTGGTTGGTGGAGAAATTACCTATAAATGTCTTGGTAATAATCAGTATGAAATTTCAATGACAGTATACCGTGATTGCAGTGGAACTGGTGCTCCATTTGATGTTTTTGCACCAGTTGGGATTTTTCATGGAAACACTGGAGTTTTATATAATACCAGAAACATTGCATTACCAGGTTTTTCTTCTGTTCCATTAAATTCAGTAAGTAGCTGCCTTACAATACCTCCTGGGTTGTGCATACAAAAAGCAGTATATATTGATACAGTTGTTCTTCCTTCTTCATCAAATGGATACGATTTGGTATACCAAAGATGTTGTAGAAATGGTACTATTACCAATTTAACAAACCCAGGTTCGACTGGTTCAGCCTACTCAACTTACATTCCAGATTCTTCAGTGGCTTGCAATAGCAGTCCGGCTTTTAATAATTTTCCACCTGTGGTTTTGTGTATTAATGACCCAATTAATTTTGATCATTCAGCTACCGATTTGGATGGAGATTCATTGGTTTATGAATTTGTAACTCCATACACTGGAGGTACACAGTTTAATCCTGCTCCTGCTCCATCTGCTCCACCTTTTGGTACAATCAATTGGGGATTTGGATTTTCGGCAACAAGTCCTTTAACAGCTAACCCTGGTTTAGTAATTAATCCTATAACAGGAATGATAACCGGAACTCCTACTGGAGTTGGTCAGTTTGTGGTTGGTATTACTGCAAAAGAATATAGGAATGGAGTCCTGATAAATGAGACAAGAAGAGATTTTCAATTTAATATTCTTAATTGTTTAAAGTCTAGTGCAGCCATTATTGACCCAGGAGTAATCTGTAATAGTTTCTCTGTTAATTTTGGAAATAACAGTGTAAATGCAACCTCCTACTTTTGGAATTTTGGTGACTTAGCAACTTTAGCAGATACATCAACACTAATTACTCCGCAATACACGTATCCTGATACTGGAGTTTATACAGTGCTATTAATTTCAGATCCAACTTCTGCAGTTTGCTCCGATACTATTTATCAGCAAGTAAGAGTTTATCCTATTTTAAATCCATTTTTTAATGTTCCTGCTTATGAATGTTTCAGAGGGAATTCATTTGATTTTTCTGCAGGTGGAGCCTATTTTTCAACTACCCAAATAGATTGGGATTTTGGTCCAACAGCAACACCAATTTCTTCTGGGTTAACAAATCCTACTGGAGTTACTTTTACTTCCACTGGAGTAAAGCCGATTGAAATACGATATCGAGATTTTGGGTGTGACACTATTTTTACCGATTCTGTAGAAGTTATTTTGTCACCAACAGCCAACTTCTTTATTTCACCAAATAACTGCATAGATTACATCATTCATTTCAATGACTTAAGTTCTAATGCAACTTCGTATTTATGGGATTTTGGTGTCATTGGTTCATCTGCTGATACATCTAATGCTCAAAATCCAATTTTTAATTTTCCTGATTCAGGAACATATACCGTTACTTTAATCACAAATCCAAAAGGTTTTTGCTCCGATACTATGATTCAAACTTTTAGAGTATTGCCAAAGCTAAATCCTAACTTTGTAAGGCCTGTCGGTCAATGCTTTGTTGGTAATTCTTTTAACTTTTCAGCAGGAGGAAGTAACTATATTTCAACCACTATTTCGTGGGATTTGGGTGTGAATACTAATCCAAGATTTACAAATGTCAGAAACCCAAATAGTATATATTATTCTGCTCCAGGGTTTCAAGTTGTGTCATTAACTTATTCCGATTTTGGATGTGTGAATTCGTTTACCGATTCGGTTTTTGTTTCACTTACACCAGTTGCTGATTTTTCATTAAATAAAAAGGAATATTGTATTGGTGATAGTATTCCTGTAGCTTTTACGAACCTTGCTTCTTCTGGTTTAACTTACTCTTGGGATTTTGGTGATGGAAAAACTTCTACTCAAGAAAATCCAACAAACGTCTATCAGAAAGTTGGACTTTTTGATGTTTCGTTTACCGTTTCAGATACAATTGGTTGTACCGATACAGAAATTAAGCCTTCGTTAGTTTCTATCCTGCCAAGTCCATTAGCTAATTTTTCTCCTTTGGATACGACCATATCTTCTTTATTTCCTCACCTCACTTTTGTAAATAAATCTCAAAATGATTTTGTCTCCTTATTCAATACCGATAATGGAGATACGTGTACTCCCTTTACGACAGAAGATTATACTTATGGTAAAGACGGATATTTTTATCCAATGCTTGTAGTAGAAAATACTATAGGCTGTACCGATACAGCATTTGGAAGAGTGTATGTAGAGCCAGAATATTTGGTTTATGTTCCCAATGCATTTACTCCAAATGATGATGGCTTAAATGATGTGTTTAAACCAATATTAACTGAAGGTACTTCGTATGAGTTGCTAATTTTTAATAGATGGGGAGAATTGTTGTTTCAGACTACAGATGTAAATGAAGGGTGGAATGGACGCTATAAAAATGGAGAACATTTTGCGCCAGAGGTTTATGTGTACAAAATTGAATATTCTAGCCCAAAAGATAAAGGGAGAATCATTCAAGGGCATTTTACTTTGATTAGGTAGGCTTACTATTTATATTTAATAGGAAGTACCATTTTACAGCTTACTGCTTTACCTAAATGTATTCCAGGATTCCAATTTGGCATTAGTTGAATTACTCTAATTGACTCATTGTCAAAATTTTCTTCTAGTCCTTTTATGATTTCAATGTTTGAAATACTCCCGTCTTTTTCAATAATAAATTGGCAATATACTGTTCCTTTATAGCTACCAATAGTTTTGGGGTATTTTATGTTTTTCCTTAGAAAACTTAATAAACTATCTTTACCACCAACAAATTCAGGCATTGTATCTGCAAATTTAAACACGAATTCACGATCAATTTTTCCTTGTATATAGCTATTGTAAAGTACTTTAGCTTCTTTGTTTATTTTTTCAAAATAGTCGTCCCCATTTTTATTCTCAATAAGGTCTTTCATTTTATTGGAATAACATACTGCAGTTTCATACATGACACAACCAAGATGTTTTGATTGAATATTGTAGTTATCCATTAAATACTCTTTGTAAAAATCAGAATAATCCCATTCAATTTCAGACATAACAGGTAGTCCAAAATTAAATATTTTATAAACTCCTAATTTATAATCTCTGATGGCTAATTCTTCTCCTTTCTCGCATGAATTCCCCATCCATTCTGGAATTTCTGGCAAAGAATCATTCTGGCTAAAAGAGCTAAAGAATAACAAGAAAAAAAATATGGATAGTTTTACTTTCATTGTTTAAGTTTTGACAATAACAATACCATTATGGTCAAGTTCTAAAGTAAATTATTAAAAGGTATATATGTTCAGAATTTTAAATTCTTAATTACTAAAGTCTATGCGCCACAACACAAGTAACTTTTTCGGCTTTTACAGTTCCATCCAAATTATATACTTCAAATAGAATTACGTAGCGCCCAATTCGTGCTTTTAGGTTGTCGTTAGTTATTCCATCCCAAGTAAAACTACCTTCTGTGGCAAGTAATTGATTTTGAACCAAAGTTCTAATCAATCTTCCGTTTGCATCATAAATAGTTATATTTCCTACAAAACCTGGTTCATTCATTGAATAGGAAATGGTTAAAACATCTTCGAAACCATCATTATCTGGAGAAAATAATTCTGGAGAAACAGAAACAAATTTTTCTGTAGAAACTGCCGGATTAAACTGAGAATTTTTAATTCCTGGTGTTGCAAATCCAACTTCTTCAGCTGCCGAATGCCAATTAGATTCGTCTTGGGTAGCTGTATTAAAATCTAATCTTTCAAGCGAAACTCCATCATCATCTCTTAACAAAGCGAAATGAAAGTCGCTTGAATAAGTGAATTTATCCGAAACCGTTCCGTCTAGTGATAATATATACACAGTTCCATCATCATTGGAATAGCTTGGCAAAGTTTCTAATTCAATAAATTTGTTTGGCGCATTGGTTGCGTATCTAGCTCGGGTAATGCTGTAATCTTTGGTGATCACCACATAATCTCTTGGTTTAAGCACGTAATCTTGAGTAATCGTTTTAAGATTATCAGGATTTCCATTATCGTCTTGAGCCAAGCTCCATCCTTTAAGATTGATATAAAAATCTGAGTTATTATAGAGCTCTACAAAGTCATCTTCGCTATCAATTGGATTGAATAAAATTTCATTCAGGATTATTGCGTCATTTTTATTAGCGTGAGCAAGAACAACTTCTGCTTCATTATTGGTTGAGTTTCCTTCACAGTCAGACAAAGAGTCCATTGCTAATTTGTAAATCACTCCAGTATCTAATAATGGACTAACAATTAATTCAATAGCTGTATTAAAATCGTTTAATGCAGAATAGGAAACAACAGTTCTTCCTCCAGAAATAGTAAGGTTTCTAATGAATTCGGCAGTGTCAATTGGTTCAGAGAATTTCAATTCTATTTGCGAGTTTGAAGTAGCAAATGCTGAAATTAAATTCACATTTTTGATGTCTGGTGTTGTGTCATAAATAGAGTTAAGCTGAGTTGGAGTTCCTCCATTGTTATTGTTGGAGCCTGTCCAGTTATTTGGATTAAAACATTTTGCTTTAGGATTTATTTGTTCTAAAGTATAACCACCATCATCTTTTACTGCATCATTATACATGGTAACAGAATATTCTACAGCATCAATTATATTTCCGTTATTATCTAATAAAGTAAGCGTTTCTCCTGCATTATTTAATCCTGGAAAAGAGGTAAGTCCAAGTTTATCCGAATAAAGAGAAAAATCGCCTGAGGTAGAAGAAGCATATAAAATAACATACGAATCCGGACCTAACGTATAACTCGGTAGAGTTGAAGTAGACGAACCATCAGTAATTTGCCATCCATTTAATTCAAAGAAACTGGAAGATGTTGGGTTATAAATTTCTATAAATTCTCCATCTGGTAAACCAATAATTGGAGAAGGATCGGCAAATATTTCATTAATCACCACATCTCTGTATCCTGGAACGGAAGGAAGGAAATAAACGAAATTCTTGTTTGTAGTAACAATAACATTACTAGCAATGTCAGTAACATTACTTACGGTTAGCGAATTAATTATTCCTAAACCGAATGAGGTAGAAAATGATAAATTAACTCTGCTAAAATCTAATGGATTTTGAGTAGATGTTGTAGGATTTCCTATTCCATTATTGGCACTATAATTAGTTACAGTTTGGCTAGTAGTGGCATCCAAAGGTTCAGAGAATACTAACTCCAGTTGTGTTGCTGATATAATAGTTACACTATCAAGAGTTGGTTTTATATTATCCACTGCGGCAGTTCCTGTAACTATAAAATCATCAAAAAAGAACTTATCCGATCGGGTAGAAGTGAAGTTGCATTCAACTCCAAAAAACAAACTTTGTGTGTGCGAATTATCAGTTACCGTTCCTTCCGAAATGAAAGTGCTTGTCGAGGATGTATCAGAAAAAATTTCCCATAAACCAGCAGAAGAACGAGTAACTCTTACAACTACATCTACTGTTGAGTTCCCAACAGCTCCATCTCTTCCGTCAATAATTTCGTTTGTGCTAGTTCCAGTTTGACTAAATAAAGATACTTCGTCATCTGAGCCACCAATTTTAATAAAATAGCCATTCAATGATCCTGATAAATTTGAGGTATTAGATACTAAATAGATTTTAGCGAAGTTAGAAGAAGAGGTTCCAAAGGTCATTCTGGTTTTAAATTCCCATTGAGCAGAATTAATTGCTTGTGAACTGGTGCTTAAATATTTTGTGCTAGTTACAGAAGGAGCATTTAATTGTAATTCTCCGCTTGTTACAGTAAAATCAATGCTGTTTCCAGTCCAAGCTGGAGCTGCTGTAAAGTTTCCATCAGTAAAATTATCTGTAAATTGAGAGAACAAAACAGAGGCTTGTGATAAAAACAACAATAAGATTAAATAATACCGCATAAATAAATTACATTCTGCCTTAAATATAATATTTTTGTATCACAAGGTTTAAGTAACTCGATTAAATAATCCATAAATCAGGAATAAATGAAAATAGCTGTAATTGGTGCCACAGGAATGGTGGGAACACAAATTTTGAAAGTATTGGCGGAAAACTCATTTCCAATTACGGAATTGATGTTAGTAGCATCTGAAAAATCTGTAGGTAAAGAGTTGGCTTTTGGAGGAAGTAATCATGCTATTATTTCTATGGAAGACACAATTTCAAGAGCTCCACACATTGCTATATTTTCGGCTGGTGGTGAACGCTCTATCGAGTTTGCAAATCGCTTTGTTGAAGCAGGAACTACCGTAATTGATAATTCTTCGGCTTTCCGTATGGATGCGGATAAGAAATTAATTGTACCAGAAATTAATGCATCTGAACTGACTAAAGAAGATAAAATTATAGCAAATCCAAATTGCAGTACGATACAAATGGTGTTGGCTTTATCCGAAATTCATAAACAATATGGAATAAAGAGATTAGTAATTTCTACGTATCAATCTATTACAGGAACTGGGGTAAAGGCAGTAAAACAAATGGAAAATGAGCGAAATGAACTGAAAGGTGAAATGGCTTATCCTTATCCAATTGATAAAAACTGTTTACCTCACGGAGGAGATTTTCAGGAAGACGGTTATACTTCGGAGGAAATTAAATTAGTAAACGAAACACACAAAATTTTTAATGATGATTCTATCGGAATTACTGCAACAGTAGTTCGTGTACCAGTAGTTGGAGGTCATTCTGAATCATTAAATGTAGAGACTAAAAAGCCTTTTGAAGTTTCTGATATTCGTAAAATTGTTGCCGATACACAAGGAGTAATTTTACAAGATAATCCAGATATGAATGTGTACCCAATGCCAAAATATACGGAGGGAAGAAACGAAGTATTTGTTGGTAGAATCCGAAGAGATCATTCTGTAGAGAATGGATTAAACATGTGGGTGGTAGCCGATAATTTAAGAAAAGGAGCTGCAACTAATGCTGTGCAAATTGCTGAGTATTTGGTGGAGAATAAGTTGGTTTAATTTCAAATTAGATTATGTTTTGGAATAAAAATAAATTTAAAAAGATTAAATGTTCAGAATGTGGGAAATCACATTTAGAATTACCAGCATTGGCTTTTAAATCGCCAGCTAATTATAGCTTTCTTTCTAAAAATGAAAAGTTAGAAATTGGTGAATTAGAAATAGATTTTTGTGAAATTCATTATGAAGATCAAATAGATAAATTTATTAGAGTTAACCTCAATCAAAAAATTAATGATTCTTGTGAATCTTTACAATATGGGTTATGGGTTTCTTTGAGTGATAAAAGTTTTTCGGATTATAAAAGCAATTATAATAATCCAAATCACATAGTTCAATACTTCTGATGGCTTTGCAGTAATATTTCAGAATATGATGCTACTTTATCAATTCCTTGTGATGTTGTGACTAAAATTGGAAATGATAGACCCGAAATTTTTCCTCATCAAGATTTTGAACATACTTTTGTAAAAGACTATTATGATGGCATCTCAGAAGCAGAAGCTAAAAAGCGTGTTCAAGAAATGATAAAAAAAATTTCTTAATAGATTCTATTTTAATTCCAAATCATCAATAATAGTTTCATTAGCTTTTCTCTTCTTCCTTTTTCTTTTCAACACCTCATTAAAAACAATGAGAACTCCAATCATTGCTCCGCAAATATAAAAAGTTGGAGTCATTTGTTCCTTGGTTCCAAAGATGAAATAACCTAAAATTATAGCGTAAACAATTTCTAAATTAACGGCTAGGTTAACCGAGAAAGGACTTAGTTTTTTCATTACTTCTACACTGGCAATAAAAGGGAAAGCTGTACACCCAATTCCTAATAAGAGGATATACCAAATGTCCTCAGTAGATGGAGAAAATAAATTATCTGGCACTTCGAAAAAGAGTAATAATCCTATTGAAACTAAAATAAAAGCAAAGATTAACTCTACAAAAGAAATAGTAAATGAGTTGGATTTTTGAATTAGTTTACCATTAAAAGTAGAGAATATGGCTGCTGTTAATGCTGCTAAAGAACCCAGAACTATTCCCCAAATTGGATTCTCTGAGTTTTCGAATTCGGTTAATCCAATAATGCTGATTATTAGCATAATGAGTACACCAATAATTACTTCGTTAGGATTTATTTTTCGTTTGTATACCCAAGGCTCTATGAGTGCAGTAAAGAAAGTTCCGGTAGAAAATGAAATCATGGTAATGGAAATATTAGCCACTTTTATTCCTCCAAAAAAGCACAACCAATGAATTCCTACAATAGCTCCAACTCCAGTAATTTTCCAAAATATACTTTTGTTTAGGATGAGTTTTTTGCGGGCAATTACCAAATAAACTAGCAAACTAAGATTAACAACCAGTAATCTCCACCAAACTAGCGAAACAGAATCATAAGTGATTAGTTCTCCTAAAATAGCAGTAAATCCCCAAGCAAAGACACAAATGTGGAGTAGAAGAAAGGCTTGATTTCTGGTCATTGTAAAATTTATTCTCCAAAAGTAAGGGATAAATCTTTACTAGTTAAAAAAATGAAATATATTTGACCTATGAACTTTCTATATCCACAATTTTTATGGGCACTATTAGCAATTGCTATTCCAATAATTATCCATTTATTTAATTTTAAGAAGTTCAAAAAAGTCTATTTCTCTGATTTACGCCTTCTGAAAGAAGTAGAGATGGAGACTTCTAAAAAATCTAACCTAAAGCATTTATTAATATTATTATCTCGAATATTAGCAATTGCCGCTTTGGTATTCGCTTTTGCCCAACCATTTTTTCCTTCCAAAATGAATAAAGTAGGACAGGGAGAAAAATTAATTTCTGTTTATATAGATAATTCGTTTAGCATGAGTAATGTATCGCAAGAGTTTACTTTGCTAGATCAAGCTAAACAAAAGGCAGATAATATTGCACAGCTTTATAAACAGAGCGACAAGTTTCAGTTAATCACCAATGATTTTGAATTAAAACACCAGAGGTTTGTTACCAAGCAGGAGTTTGTAGATTTAATTCAAGAGATTGAAGTCAGTTCATCATCTAGGCTAATGAGCGAAGTGGAGCAAAAGCAACTTGATTTTTTGAACAAAGAATTTACCGAAAATAAGTTGGGTTATTTTGTTTCAGATTTTCAGAAGACAACAGCTGATGTGGAACAAATGAAGCTTAATACAAAAATTCTTTCTTCGTTTATTCATCTTAAACCCGAGATTACTGGCAATGTTTTTATTGATTCTGTTTGGTTCGATTCGCCAGTTAGGGTAATTAAAAAGAAAGAAAACATTACTGCTAAACTGGTAAACAATACCGAAGATGATATTCAGGTTAAAACGGAATTGATTATTAATGGCAAAACAGAGAGTTTTGTTAATCAGGATATTAAATCTAATTCGGAGACTGAAATAGTGATGTCTTATACCAAAGACAAACCTGGATTGGTTTCAGCAAAATTGAAAATATCAGAGTATCCAAATCCTAATTCTACGTTTGATGATGAGTTTTACTTTTCTTATTTATTAGAGGAGTCTGCCAAAATATTGGTGATTAATAACAATGCCCGTTTTCAGGATAATGTAAGTGGAAATATAAATCAATTATTTTCTAATGACACTTATTTTAAAATAAAGAATAGCTCAGCTTCAGCAATCGATTTTTCTGAGTTTTCTGGTTCTGGATTAATTATTCTTAATGAGTTGAATGAGTTCTCTTCTGGGTTAATATCGGAGTTGCTTAAATATTTGGAGACTGGAGGTTCGGTACTTTATTTCCCAGGTAGTGATGTGAAACTAAATTCTGTAAACGAATTTTTATTGGCTGTTCAGGCTGGTAGATTTGTATCCAAAGACACAACTAACACCAAAGTATCTTACCTGAATTTTGAACATCCAATTTTCAAAGATTTATTCCAAAAAGTTCCAAAAAATATAGATTTACCGGTTGTTTCTAATTCATATAAATTTTCTTCTTCGTCAAGAGCGCGAGTAGATAAGTTAATGAAGCTGCAAACAGGAAATGATTTTTTAAATAAATTCAGTTACAAAAGCGGACAAGTTTATGTGTTCACTGTACCGCTAGATAAGAGTTTTAGTAATTTGGCAAGTCACAGTATATTTGTTACTTCTCTACTTCGTATTGCCGAAAATAGTGGTTCGCCACAATCGGTTGGTTATTTGGTTACGGATGAAAGTATTGTATTAAAAGACAAAGAGTATCTCACTGAAGAAATCCATATCCAAAACAAAGAAATGGAGATTGATGTGATTCCTGAAATTGAAAAGAATAGGGGAGAGTTACAATTGTTTTTGCCTAAGAGTCTGACTCAATCAGGAAATTATAATGTAACCTATAAAGGAAAAAACATTGCAGGATTTGGTCTTAATTACAACAGACTAGAGTCTGAATTTGGCTCTTATGATTTAGCTGAATTAAAGAAACTGGCTAATGGAGCAGTTGTTGTTAATGGAAGTGAAATGGATAACTCTAAAGGAGCTTCTTCTTTATCAATGGCAAATGACACCAAATGGTGGAAATGGTTTGTGTTAGCAGCTATTATCTTCTTAGCTTTCGAAATATTACTCATTAAATTATTTAAGTAACTATGGCACTTTCTGTTTTATTTGAAGACAATCATTTAATTGTAATTAATAAGCGAGCTGGCGATTTGGTTCAGGGAGATAAAACTGGCGATAAACCCCTTTCTGATATGGTGAAAGACTATATTAAAGTAAAGTATAACAAGCCAGGAGAGGTGTATTTGGGAGTTGCTCATAGGATTGATAGACCAACTTCGGGAATTGTGGTTTTTGCGCGAACAAGTAAAGCATTGACTCGATTAAACAAAATGTTTCAGGATAAAGAGATTCAGAAAACATATTGGGCTGTAGTTCGAGATGCTCCAGGAAATGAATCGGGTGAATTAACACATTGGCTTAAACGAAATACGCAACAGAATAAATCATATGCTCATAATAAGAGTATTGGTTCAGGTTCCAAAGAGTCTACATTAACGTATAAATTAAAAGCTAAGTCAGATAACTTCTTTTTATTGGAAGTGAATCCTAAAACTGGTCGTCATCATCAAATAAGAACTCAATTGAGTTTTATTGGTTGCCCAATAAAGGGGGATTTAAAATACGGAGCAAAAAGATCAAATCCAGATGGCTCCATACATTTACATGCCAGAGCCATTGAATTTATTCATCCAGTAAAGAAAGAGCCAGTGACTATTGTAGCTCCTCCGCCAAAAGATCCGGTTTGGGATTCTTTTGCTAAATTGGATTAATTATTTTGTAAATGCATTTGCAAAAACGATAGAATCACCTTGTTCTTTAAACATTACAATTGCTATAGACATGTCTTCTTTTTCCCAATTAAGGTTGTAATCTACATCAAATTCTAAATTTACTTTTTGATTTTGTCTTGCTCCATTTGCTATTAAATATCCAAAGTCTTTTTTGTTTGATATGGTAGTTGGTTTAGCAATGTCTGCAACAACATTAACGTGTTCAGCATTAGCTCCATCTGGGTGTCCGCTTTGTGGAGCAACAATTCCATCTACTATTAGGTAAGTAGCAAGGTAATACGAGTCGTCCGTTTCTTTAAAAAATTGAGTAGTAGTTCTTATTTTTACTTTATCTCCCGAAATAAAGAAATCGTAATTTGAATTTAATACTACTGTAGAAGAATTATGTTCTTCAATTACAGTTCTTTGAGCTGACTTTACAAAATTGGTAAAATAAGTAGGAGTGCTGTTTCCCAAGTTAAATTCTGGTCCAGCTGCCCAGAATAAATCTTCTGCTTCGTCTTGAAGTCCAAGATACTATGCCATAACAACAGCTTTTCCTTTATAATCGATTTCGGCTTCTTTCAAATATTTAAAACCTGATCTTCCACATGAAGGACATCCCGTCCAAGTTCTTTTGGCTATAACACTCATGTTTTTTTCTTCTACAGAAAGAAATTCAGAATCTTCGAATTATGTGGATTTTTTACAAGACATTACTACAGTAATTGCCATTAGAGTTAGGATAATATTTTTCATGATCAATAAATTTTTTGGTTCATTTATAAACACGAGAAAAATTAAGAAAAGGTTAGTTGAGAATATTAAGTAAAGAATAAAAATTAATTAATTCATTTGTTTTCATTAACTTAGGAAAACATAAAATCAATACAATGAAAAATCAACTAAAATTAATTTCAGTAGGAGTAGCCTTATTTATTGTCTCTTTGTCTTTTACAAAGGCAGTAAAAAGTGAAGTTGTTGGTAATTATGGTGATTCAATTATGCAACTAAGTTTAAATGATGATAACACATTTAGCCATTACAGTTCGTTTGATGCTAATAATAAAATAGAAGCAAATGGTACATGGTTATTAGAAAAAGGTAAGATTGTATTACAATCGAAAATCGAAAATAATAATTTACCAAAAGAATGGAAATTAAAAAATGAAGGACAAACTATAAAGTCTAGAAATGGAATGATCTTTTTTACTTTGCAGAAAGCTGAATAAACTAGATTAATTTATTTTTCTAATGCTGTCAATTACTACATCAGTAATTGGTCGGTCGCCAGAGTTTACTGAAACATTAGAAATTGCTTCAACTTTGTCGTAACCAGATATTACTTTCCCGAATACTGCATGCTTGGAACTTGATGGCGACTCATCAAAATCTAAAAAATCATTGTTTGTCATGTTAAAGAAAAACTGACTTCCTCCAGAATTAGGGCTACTGTTTGCCATAGAAATAGTCTTTTCTACGTTACTTAAATCTTCATGAAATTCATCTTGTATTGAGTATCCGGGTCCACCAGTTCCAGTTCCTGTTGGGTCACCTCCTTGAACAATGAATCCTTGCATTACTCTGTGAAAAATGATTCCATCATAAAATTTTTGATTCACTAATTTCAAAAAATTACTAGAGGTTATTGGAGCTAATCTATCTTCCAATTGTACTACAAAATTTCCTTGGCTAGTGTAAAATTGCACCTTGCTAATGGTTGCATTACAATCTGGTATGGAAAGGTTTTCGTCTTCCTTTTTACAATTTGATACTATTAATATTAAAGATATTAGTAGAATACTTAGTTGCCTTAATTTCATTTGGTTTGTATTTTGTAATCCAAATTTAATCTATTTTTTTAGTTTTTATTGTCATTCCTGCGCAGGCAGGAATCTTAAATCGAGCTAATTATCTGTTTAAATTTAAGTCAGTTACCAATCCTTAGCTAAATCTGTCCAATCAGAATTCTCTGAATTAATCAAATTTTCTTTCCATTCTCTTTTCCATTTTTTAAGTTGTTTTTCTCTTAAAATGGCTTTTTCAATTTGGTTGTGTTTTTCGAAATATACTAAGTCAGTGCAATTATATTTTTTAGAGAAGCCTTCAAACATTTTGCTTTTATGTTCTGCTATTCTTCTTTGTAAATCATTAGTTACACCAATGTAAAGCACAGATTTATTTGGACTTGAAAGAATGTATATGAAATAAGTATTCATTTAATGTGAATGATTCTTGTGCTAAGATTCCTGCCTTCGCAGGAATGACATTAATATAAGTGGCATTTATAAATTAAGTTTTTAATTAGTAATTCTATTTTCCTCCCAAAATAACTCTCTCCACATGATTTCCTCCAAAAGCATAAGGAATATAGTTATAGCTAGAAATCTCTTTGGTAATTATCAAATTCGCTTTTTTACCTATTGTAATTGACCCGTGAGTGTCGCTAATTCCCATGGCATAAGCTGAGTTCATTGTAACAGCATTAATAGCTTCTTCAGGAGTTAATCTTTGATAAATACATGCTAAAGAAATTACGAATGGAATTTTACCTGATGGAGTAGAGCCTGGATTGTAATCAGTTGCAAGTGCAATTGCCAATCCTTGGTCAATCATTTTACGAACAGGAGCAAAAGGAATTTTTAAGAAAAATGAACAAGATGGTAATGCAGTAGGCATAGTTTCAGATTTATGTAAATCTTCAATGTCTTCATCAGTCATTACCTCTAAATGATCCAATGAAAGTGCCTTGTGTTTTATTCCTGCTTGAATTCCACCAATACTTGTAAACTGATTTACATGAATTTTAGATTGTAATCCAATGCTAGCCCCAGCTTCCATAATTCGTTCTGCATCAGCTACGGTAAAGTAGTTTGTTTCGCAAAATATATCAATGTAATCGGCTAAGTTTTCTTCTTTAATTACTGGAAGGACTTCGTTAATCAACATATCTAAATAGCCATCTTTGTTTCCTTTAAATTCTGGCGGGACAGCATGTGCTCCAAGGAATGTAGCTTTTATTGTTAAGTCCGATTCAGCTTTAAGTCTTTTAATTACTCGAAGTATTTTTAATTCTGCATCAAAGGATAGTCCGTAACCACTTTTAATTTCTACCGCTCCAGTTCCCATGCTTTTTATCTCCTCTAATCTTGTCCATGCAGCTTGGTATAATTCTTCTTCGGTAGCAGTTTGCAATCTTTTGGCAGAGTTTATTATTCCACCACCACGAGCTGCAACTTCTTCGTAGGTCAATCCGTTAATTCTGTCAACAAACTCTGTTTCTCTAGTTCCTGCAAATACTAAGTGAGTATGCGAATCGCACCAAGCAGGAATTACAACTTTTCCTGAACAGTCTTCTATTTTGGAGTTGTCGGTATTAGGTAAACTCCTCATTTCTCCAAATCCAGAAATTAATCCATTTTCTATTTCTAAATAGGCGTTTTCTAGGGTAGTCAAAACTCCCATTTCTTTCCCTTTTAGTTTAAGTTTAGAAATATCTTCTTGAATTCCAGCTAGCTGCTTTATGTTGATTAAAAATGTTTTCATTAAGAGAAATAGATTTTTCGATTAGTTCAAAAATAAGAAGAATTTAGCGGAATTAATGAAACTAGAATCAAATCCTCATATTTTAATTGTATTTGCGCTACAACCTAATAAAACTAATATGTCAGATAAAAAAATAACTAAAGTAAGTAATGAAGCATCTTCTTCATCAGCTGCTAATGATACTTGGAAACCAACATAAGATAATAAATCTAAAGCGATAACTTTTAGAGTAATAGCTGCAATAGCATGGGCAATTGCAATAGGATTTGAAATTTGGGGAATCCTTAAATTAAAAGGAGGAGACGTTCAAGAAAACGGAATGACAATGCTTATCGTACTGATAGTTGTTGCATTAATATTTGCTGTGGCAGGAAACTTATTGTGGAAAAAAGCGAATAAACTTGATCCAGCATCAAAGAAAAATAAATTTAAATTTTGGGTTCAAAATCAATTGGGAGCAATCATAAGTGCTATTGCCTTTTTACCGTTAGTTTTTTTAATCCTTACAGATAAAAACATAGATGGGAAACAAAAAGGAATACTTGGAGCAATTGCTGGAGCAGCTTTATTGATTGGAGTTGGAACAGGAATTGATTTTAATCCACCATCAGTTGAGCAATACACAGAGGAAACTCAAAGAGTGGATGACTTAGGTTTTAATTCAGTTTTTTGGACTAAATCTGGAACCAAATATCACTTGTATAATACTTGTGGATATATAAATGGAGACAGAACTAATGAAATCTTTACAGGAACTGTAGGGGAGTGCAAAGCTGATAAAAACATCTCTGAGCTTTGTAGTAGATGTGAAGGTCAAGCTGAAAAAGAGAAAGAAAGTAATATACTAGATTTAGATCCAGACTCTGAAGAGGTGTTGGATTTAGAAGCAGCATAATAAAAATTTAAAAACTAATAATAAAAGGAGTTTCGAAAGAAGCTCCTTTTTTATTTAAATCAGTTTCCCAATATTCCATTAATTACCGTATTTTTGTAAAAAATTTGAACACATGGCTTTAAAATGCGGAATAGTTGGGTTACCTAATGTAGGAAAATCGACACTTTTTAATTGTTTGTCTAATGCGAAAGCGCAATCGGCAAACTTTCCTTTTTGTACAATAGAACCAAACTTAGGAACTATATCTGTACCAGATAATAGATTAACTGAGCTAGAAGGTCTTGTAAATCCAGAAAGAGTAATGCCAACTACTATTGAAATAGTTGATATTGCTGGATTGGTAAAAGGAGCAAGTAAAGGAGAAGGATTAGGAAATAAATTCCTTGCAAACATCCGTGAGACTGATGCAATTATTCATGTATTAAGATGTTTTGATGACGATAATATCGTACACGTAGATGGAAGTGTAGATCCAGTTCGTGACAAAGAAATCATTGATATTGAATTGCAATTGAAAGATTTAGAAGCAGTAGAAGGCAAAATAAAATCGCTTGGAAAAGCTGCAGCATCTGGAGATAAGTTAGCTGTTCGTCAACATGCTATTTTAACTCAATTGAAAGAAAAATTAGAAGCAGGTAAATCAGGAAGAGAAGTAGAAGTAGAGGCTGAAGATGATGTGAAATTCATGAAAGAATTGCAATTACTGACTACTAAGCCAGTATTGTATTTGTGTAATGTAGATGAAGGTTCAGTGGCTGAAGGAAACAAATATGTAGAACAAGTAAAAGCTGCTGTATCTGCCGAAAATGCAGAGGTATTGTTTTTGGGTGCTCA
>Ga0075469_10000307_pt1 | contig 20686 bp, 22 predicted proteins | sample DEB08_DNA_13_FD_77577 | JGI IMG/M metagenome (GOLD analysis project Ga0075469, IMG submission 77577) | Aqueous microbial communities from the Delaware River and Bay under freshwater to marine salinity gradient to study organic matter... | ecosystem: Environmental > Aquatic > Marine > Coastal ...
TGGGGGTGTTTTTAATGGAACGAATCCTGCAGTATTTCCATCTGCAACAAGTTTATCTCCAGTGAGTTCTACTTTTACTTGGAACACTAGCTGTGATAACATTAGGCAAGCTCCTTACAAAGTGTTTTTTGAAGCTAAAGATGACGGTACTCCCGTTAATTTATCAGATTATAGACAAGTAAATATTATTGTTAAAGCACCAGCACCAACTGGAGTAATAGCTACTCCACTTAGTGGAAGAGTAAATATATTATGGAATAGCTCATCTTGTACAAACTCTATAGGATATAAAATATACCGAAAAAGAGGTGCATTAGGATCAACACAAGATTGTTGTTCAGGTCAATCTCCGATTAATTTAGGGTATAACTTGATCGGACAAACTAATTCAATAAATGATACATCTTTTGTAGATGCTTCTGTATTAGCAGTAGGAGAGGAGTACTGTTATGCAATAACTGCAATTTTTCCAATTAATTATGAAAGTTGTCTTTCGACAGAGAGTTGTGTCAAATTAATAAAGGATGTCCCAATAATTACTAATGTCACTGTAAATACTACCAATTCTTCTTCAGGAATTGATTCAATAGTTTGGGCAAAAGCATCAGAGTTAGATACTTTAGTAAATTATCCTCCACCATATTTATATAAAGTATATCACAATAATGGATTCACAGGTGCAAATACACTGATTCATACAAGCCCTGATTATGCTCAATTATATTTGAGTGATACTACTTATGTGTATTCTAGTGTTAATACTGAGAGCACTCCTAATAATTACAAAGTAGAAATGTACCACATAGTTGGGCCAGACACTTTGCTTGTAGGAGCCACAAATTCAGCATCTTCTGTGTTTTTATCTACTGTTCCCAATGACAATCAAATAACTCTTAATTGGACAGAGACTGTACCATGGACAAATTTAAATTATGAAGTTTATCGAGGTAATTCGATTGGAGGTATTTTTACTTTAATAGGTAGTACAACCTCTCAATCATATACGGATACCAATTTAATTAATGGAGCAACATATTGTTACAAAGTAAAGAGTATAGGTCAATATTCAGATCCTAGTTTGGTAAATCCAATCGAGAATTTTTCGCAAGAAGTATGTGACTCTCCAATTGATTTAACTCCACCTTGTCCTCCAATATTAACTGTAGATAATGATTGTGTGGACGAATTGAATTATTTGAGTTGGACAAACCCTAATAATTCATGTGCTGATGATGTAACTCGTTACCGTATTTTTTATTCACCTACTGTTGGAGGAACTTTTATTGAAATAGGAACTAAAAACGACCCAACAGACACAACATTTGATCATAATTTCTTTGGTTCTATTGCTGGCTGTTACTACATAACAGCATTAGATTCTATTCAATATAATAATGAGAGTGTGCCAAGTAATATAGTTTGTGTAGACAATTGTCCTATTTACTTTTTACCAAATGTTTTTAGCCCTGATGGTGATGGAATCAATGATTTTTTCACTCCAATACTTCCATACAAATTTGTAGATAGTATTGAGTTTATAATCTACAATAGATGGGGTAATGAAGTATACAGAACTAGCGATCCAGACCTAGGTTGGGATGGTAATGATCAAGAAACCGGGTTGCCTGTTTCTGAAGGGGTCTACTTTTATGTGTGCAGAGTTTACAGTATAAGATTAGATGGTTTAGATGAAACTAATCTTAAAGGGAGCATCAGTATTTTTAGAGGAGTAGGAAGGCAGAATTAATTAAGAACTAATTTCTCCAAAAGCAACACCTTCTACGTAAGCCATTTTAATACCATTTTCTCCTAAAGCCTTCTTTACACTAGCTTTGGATGTATAGTATACTTCCCAGTAATGCTCCGGTTTGCAATATGGGAAAATAACTATTTTCATTCCATGCGAATCAAAATCTTCTATCCTTACGAAAGGCTCAGGAGTATTAAGAACGTTTTCTGTTCTAAGAAAAGCATCTCTAATTATTTGCTGTACATGTTCAAAGTTCTCTGTGTAAGGTAGGTTGATAAACATGTCAACTCTCAAATGTTTTTTTTCAGTAACGTTAATTATAATATCGCTAATAGCTTTTCCATTTGGTATAATTACTTTTTTATTGTCATAGGAGATAACAATGGTATTAAAAATGTCAATTTGTTCTACAGTCCCTTCAATTCCATGAATTATTACAACATCATCTACCCTGTAAGGTTTAAAAATTAAGATCATGATACCAGATGCCAAGTTTCCTAAGCTTCCTTGTAATGACATACCAACTGCAAAACCTACAGCACCAAGTAATACAGCAAAAGAAGAAGTTTGAAATCCAATTATACTTATCGCACTAAAAATCACAATTAACTTTAAGGCGAAGTCTAACATGTTACCAAAGAAAGGACGAATTTCTTTCGATAATTTTTTTACAGCAAACTTGTCGTCATAGATCTTCATTAGTTTTTTAACTAATTTAAATCCTAACCATAGAATTAAAATACCAGCTATTAGTTTAGGTAAGTAAGCTATAAATTCAACAGTAAAATTGGTAAGTTTAGATTCTAATATTGAATAAATACCTTGGTCTTCAGAAATTTCTGAAATAGTGTATAATTTAATTATCAATTGGTTTAAAAAACTTTGCGAAGTTAAAAAAAATCACATAAAAATATAACCGTTCCTTATTCTAAAGATTTTAACAAATTTGTATATTTGCAACCAATTAAAATTAGTATGATAAAAATAACATTGCCAGATGGCGCAATAAAAGAAGTTGATTCAGGAACATCTGCTATGGATGTAGCATTATCTATTAGTGAAGGACTGGCTAGAAATGTACTTTCTGCAAAAGTAAATGGTGAAGTTTGGGATGCATCAAGACCAATAACCGAAGATTCTACATTGAGTTTATTGACTTGGAATGATGCCGAAGGGAAATCAACTATGTGGCATTCATCTGCTCACTTAATGGCTGAAGCTGTTGAATTTCTTTATCCAGGTGTTAAATTAGCAATAGGTCCACCTATTGAGAATGGTTTTTATTATGATATAGATTTTATGGACTATACTTTTTCAGAAAATGATTTGAAAAAAGTGGAGGATAAAATGAAAGAGCTAGCTAAACAAAAACTAGTTTTCGAAAGAAAAGAAGTTTCTAAAGCTGATGCTTTGGCTTATTTTACTGAAAAAGAAGATCCTTATAAATTAGAGTTAATAAATGAGTTAGAGGATGGTACTATTACAATGTATACTCAAGGAAACTTTACCGATTTATGTAGAGGACCTCATATGCCACACACTGGTCCAATAAAAGCTGTGAAACTATTAAGTGTTGCAGGAGCTTATTGGAGAGGTGATGAAAAAAACAAGCAACTTACTCGTATTTATGGAATTACATTCCCTAAAGCGAAAGAATTAACTGAATATCTTGAAAGATTAGAAGCAGCTAAACAGAGAGATCACAGAAAGCTAGGGAAAGAACTAGAGTTATTTACATTCTCACAAAAAGTAGGTGCTGGGTTGCCATTATGGTTACCAAAAGGAACTGCTTTAAGAGAAAGGTTAATTAATTTCTTGAAAAAAGCTCAAGATGATTCAGGATATGACCAAGTGTGTACTCCACATATTGGACACAAAGATTTATACGTAACATCTGGTCACTACGAAAAGTATGGAGCAGATTCATTTCAGCCAATAAAAACTCCAAATGAAGACGAAGAGTTTTTGTTAAAACCTATGAACTGTCCTCACCACTGTGAGATTTATGCTTCATCACCAAAATCATACAAAGATTTACCAGTGAGATACGCAGAATTTGGAACAGTATATAGATATGAAATGAGTGGGGAACTCCATGGATTAACTCGTGTAAGAGGATTTACTCAGGATGACGCTCACATTTTCTGTATGGAAAATCAAGTAGAGGAGGAGTTCGAAAAAGTGATTGATATTGTTAAGTATGTATTAAGAGCGCTAGATTTTCAGGACTATACGGCTCAAATTTCTTTAAGAGATAAAGATAATAGAGATAAGTATATAGGATCAGATGAAAACTGGGAAAAAGCAGAACAAGCAATTATTAATACAACCAAAAGAGCAGGATTAAATACTACAATAGAATATGGTGAAGCAGCATTTTATGGTCCTAAGCTAGATTTTATGGTGAAAGATGCTATTGGTAGAAGTTGGCAATTGGGAACAATACAAGTAGATTATACATTACCAGAAAGATTTGAATTAGAATATACTGGAGCTGATAATCAGAAGCATAGACCAATAATGATTCACAGAGCACCATTTGGATCTATGGAAAGATTTGTAGCAGTATTAATTGAACACTGCGCAGGTAAATTTCCATTATGGTTAACGCCTACTCAAGTGGCAATTTTACCATTAAGTGAAAAATATAATGATTATTGCGAAAACCTTTCTAAATCATTAAAAAATTACGATATTCGTGCCCTCGTAGACTCTAGGAACGAGAAGATTGGAAAGAAAATACGTGATACGGAGCTAGAAAAGACTCCTTATATGTTGATTATTGGAGAGAAGGAAGCTGGTGATAACATGTTGGCTGTAAGGAAACAAGGAGAGGGTGACTTAGGTAGTTTTACACTAGAAGATTTTGCAAAAAAGATTCAACAAGAAGTTGAAGAACAGATAAAATATTAATTAAAATTTATTAGCCATAGCGTTAAGAAACAACAATAGAAACAGGCGGTACGTCAAAAAAGAAGACCCGCACAAAATTAACGACAAAATTCGTGCTAGAGAAGTACGACTTGTTGGTGATAATGTGGAACCGCAAGTGGCCTCATTGGAAAAAGCCCTTAAAATGGCAGATGAGATGGAATTGGATTTGGTAGAGATATCTCCTAAAGCTGAGCCACCTGTATGTAAAATAATAGATTACAAGAAATTCTTGTACGATTCGAAAAAGAAGCAAAAAGCTTTGAAAGCGAAACAGACCAAAGTTGTAATAAAGGAAATACGATTCGGTCCTAACACAGATGAACATGATTTCAATTTTAAATTGAACCATGCTAAAAAATTCTTGCAAGAAGGTGCAAAGGTGAAGGCTTTTGTATTCTTTAAAGGAAGAACAATTGTGTTTAAAGAAAGGGGAGAAGTACTTTTACTTAAGTTCGTAGATGAACTAGAAGAGTATGGATTACCAGAAGCCATGCCAAAGATGGAAGGTAAAAAAATGATAGTAAACTTAGTTCCAAAGAAAAAATAAACCACAAAACAAAATTTTAGCATTATGCCAAAAATGAAAACAAAATCTAGTGCCAAGAAGAGATTCAAGGTGACTGGTTCAGGAAAGATTAAAAGAAAACATGCTTTTAAAAGTCACATTTTGACTAAAAAGGCTCACAAAAGAAAGAAAAACTTAACGAAAGCAACTTTGGTTCACAAATCAGATGTAGCTAACATTAAGAAACAATTGTGTATCTAATACACTAAAAAGAAACAGGTTCAATTATTAACGCCAAGTATTCAGTAATTAAAGACTCATAAGAGCACTGACTACTAAAAACAATTAACAAAATGCCAAGAACTACATATAGCGTATCTTCACGTAAAAGAAGGAAAAAAATCATTAAAGCTGCCAAAGGATACTTTGGTAAGAGAAAAAATGTTTACACTGTTGCAAAGAATGCAGTAGAAAAAGGAATGGCTTATTCTTACATTCACAGAAAGCAGAAGAAAAGAAACTTCAGAAAACTATGGATATTAAGAATAAATGCTGCAGCAAGACTTAACGGAATGAGTTATTCAACCTTTATGGGGGCTTATAACAAATCTGGGATGGTAATGAACAGAAAAGTATTGGCTGATTTAGCAATGAATCACCCAGAAGCTTTTAAAGCAGTAGTAGATAATTTAAAAAAATAAGGTGAATTAATTTCTTTGGAACAGAAATTGGAAATCCTCTTGAGCAATCAAGAGGATTTTTTTTGTTTTATACTTTAGCGTTTAATAGCTCGCTATTTTTTATCTTTGATAACATCTATGGGCTCAAAAATCTTATACTATTTAATTATTATTCCTCTTTCGGTTTTGCCGTATTTTGTATTGTATGGAATATCTAATGTTATGTTTCTTCTATTCTATTATGTTGTAGGGTATAGAAAAAAAGTAATAGTAAAGAATATATACAGTGCTTTTCCTGATAAATCAGAAAAAGAGAAAAAAAAATTAGTTCGAAAATTCTATCTTCATTTCACTGATTTAATAGTGGAATCAATCAAAAACTTTACTGTTTCTGAAAAACAAATTAAGAAAAGAGTCTTGTTTGAGAATATTGAATTGATAGATTCTTTATATGACGAAGGTAAATCTATTGTTACAGTAGGTGGGCATTACGGAAACTGGGAGATGTTTGCTGTTGCTGCAGGTAATATTTCAAAGCATCAGCAATATGGAATCTACAAGCCATTAAAGAATAAGTTTTTTGATGATAAAGTTGTTTCAACAAGAGGAGCGTATGGGATGAAACTGATTCCTATGAAAGAAACAAAAGCCTATTTCTTAAAGGAAAATGAGAATCCAATTTCAATAATTTTTGGTTCAGATCAGTGGCCATCTAATCCTCAGGGAGCACATTGGACAAAATTTTTGGGTAAGCGAACTCCTTTTTTATATGGAGTTGAAAAATATGCTAAAGAATTTAATTGGCCAGTTGTTTATTGCGAGATAGTTAGATTAAAAAGAGGTCGTTTCAAAATAAAATTCCATTTACTAACAGAAAACCCTGTAGAACTTGAAAAAGGAGAGATGATGCAACTGTTTGTCGGAAAATTAGAACAAACTATTAATAATGACCCAGCATATTGGCTTTGGTCTCACAATAGGTGGAAACAAAGTGAAGAAGAGGTTTTTCCAGAAAAATTTAAAGGAGTAGATGAATAAGATACCACTCGCAGAAAGGTTGCGTCCGACATCATTGGATACTTATATGGGTCAAGAACAGCTCATAGGAGAAGGTGCATCATTACGAAAAGCAATTGATTCGGGTTTCATTCCTTCGCTTATACTTTGGGGCCCTCCTGGAGTAGGTAAAACAACTTTGGCTAACATTATTGCCAATGAACTCAAAAGACCTTTTTACACGCTTAGTGCCATTAATTCTGGGGTTAAGGATATTAGAGATATCATTAATAAAGTAAAAAATCAAGGAATGTTTGGTGGTAGTAACGCCATCATGTTTATTGATGAGATTCATAGGTTTAGTAAATCGCAACAAGATTCATTGCTTGGAGCAGTAGAAAAAGGAATTATTACTCTAATTGGTGCAACTACCGAGAATCCTTCTTTCGAAGTTATTCCTGCATTGTTATCTAGAAGTCAGGTATATGTATTGGAACACTTTTCTAAGCAAAACTTAGATGACCTTATAAAAAAGGCTGTTGCTGATGATGTATTTTTATCTAAAAAAGATATTGAAGTAATAGAAACTGATGCTCTAATTGGCTTGTCAGGTGGTGATGCCCGTAAACTATTGAACTTACTTGAGTTGGTTATTAATAGTGCTGGTGAGGGTAAAATTAAAATGGATAATGAGCTTGTTTCTAGTTTGATAAAGAATAAAACTATTCTTTATGATAAATCTGGAGAACAGCATTATGATGTGATTTCTGCATTCATTAAATCGATAAGAGGAAGTGATCCTAATGCGGCTTTGTACTATTTAGCACGAATGATTGAGGGAGGGGAAGATGCAAAGTTTATTGCTCGTAGGCTCTTGATTTTATCTTCTGAAGATATTGGAAACGCAAATCCAACAGCATTAATAATGGCAAATAATTGCTTTCAGGCAGTTAATATTATTGGTTTTCCTGAGTCTAGAATAATCTTATCACAATGTGTAACCTATTTAGCTTGTTCCGCAAAAAGTAATGCTAGTTATGTAGCTATTTCTGCAGCTCAACAGTTGGTTAAGGAAACTGGTAACCTGCCAATACCTCTACACTTAAGAAATGCACCTACAAAATTGATGAAGGAGTTGAACTATGGAGTTAATTATAAATATGCTCATAATCACGAAGGGAATTTCGTTAATCAAGAGTTTTTCCCTGAAGAAATATCTGGAACAAAACTATTTGATCCTAGTAATAATACTAGAGAAAATGAAATGAGAAAAAACTTAAGAGCTACTTGGAAAGAGAGGTACGGGTATTAATGATTACAAATTCCTTTAACCTTAAAATCTCCAGTTTGAATTTTTGATTCACCATTACTTACCTCATAAGTATAAGTTTCTTTTTCGTATGTAGAACTTCCTTTGCTCATTGGGTATTACAAAACGATAAATAAATGGAGTTTTGGATTAAATACAGGAGTGAGTGTTGGGCTTTTGACGCAGAGTAGTGGAAGCTTCATTGATGAAAATTTAGTTTCTATGCAAGTAGCTCAATCCCAGCAATTGGTTTGGAATTACTTATTGAGTCCAGAATTTAATTTTCAATTTAACGAGAAACTTTATTTAGGATTTCAACCGTTTTTCAGGATGGGACTTAACAATTTATCCTTATCGGAACCTATTGATAGAAGCTATTACAGCATTCAATTTAATGCCAAAATAGGAGTGAGGTTTTAAAAATAAAAGCAAGATTTGTAAGCCGGGTCCTGTTTACCCACCAAGGTGAGATGTCTATCATTTATCTAGGGCTGCAATCACTCGCAGTCTCCAACAACCTACCCTCCAGAATCGAGCGAGCAGCTCTTAGGCTCTGGTTTATTTGGTTTTTCATCACATAAGGTTTACCCAACTATACTGTTACCAATATAATTCGTGAGCTCTTACCTCACGTTTTCACCTTTTCCCCGCAAGCGAGGTAGTTATTTTCTGCGGCACTATCTGTATTTCGATTGCTCAAAACCCTTCCCGTTAGGAAGTATGTTGCTCTGTGATGCCCGGACTTTCCTCTTCAAAATAAATTTGAAGCGATAGAAAATCTTGCTTTCAGTGGCAAAGTTAGTTATTAATACTAGAAATGAAGAGGAATTCTATTTCTTCGTTAAAAAACAGTTAAAGCTCAAAAAAAGAACCTAGAATAATTCACAAATTGAAAATTAGTAAGTAAATTAAAAATGTAAATAATTATTTAAACCTAAAACAATCAAAAAATGGGAAAATTTGACGAGTGTATGGATACATACAAAGCAGAATTTAAAAAACTAGGAGTAAGTTTTGACGAAGATTTATTAACTAAAGTAGCAAAAGGATGTGGTCCTTCTATTTATAACAAAGATGCTTCTAATTTTGCAGGTTCTGATCCAAAAGAATTACAACTGTAAAAAACAATTTCTTAATTGGGAAATTAGGAATGAAAGATGGAGCTGATTTGGATAAAGGAATTTCAAAGGTGATCGATACTTTTGGTTCATCTAACAAAAACAAATACAGAGCAATGTTTTACTATATGCTTACAAAATAATTTGGTAAAGAGTCTGCTTACTAGTAGATTAAATCAATTTTATAAAAAACTCTCTTCTTGCGAAGAGAGTTTTTTTGTGTGCCATTTTTTCAAAATTATTCATCTGTCGTTCCTGCGAAGGCAGGAATCTATATCCGAGAATCAGCCTAATGAATAGGATTCCTGCCTTCGCAGGAATGACATTGGTTTAGTATTAATTCTAAACAAACAACTTTCCTGGATTCATTATTCCTGTTGGGTCAAATACATTTTTAATGCTTTTTAGTAATCCCAATTCTACTTTGCTAAAAGCAATATCCATGTAGTTTTTTTGAACATAACCAATTCCATGTTCTCCAGATAATGTTCCACCAAGTGAAACTGTAAGCTCAAAAATCTCTCTAATGGCAACAGGTAATTCTTCGTTCCACTGTTTATCAGTCAATTCTCCTTTTATGATGTTGATGTGTAAGTTCCCATCTCCAGCATGACCGTAACAAACCGATTTAAAACCAAATTTATTACCAATCTCTTTTACTCCAGAAAGTAGGGTAGGAAGCTCATACCTTGGGACTACAGTATCTTCTTCTTTGTAGATAGAATTAGATTTAACAGCTTCCCCAATTCTTCTTCTCATTCTCCAAATTTCGTCTTTCTGAGCTTCGTTATCAGCCAAAAGGATTTCTCCACATTCGAATTGTTCTAAAACCTCAGCAACTTTTTCACATTCTTGATAAATGATGTCCATGTTGGTTCCATCAATTTCTATCAATAAATGGGCTTGGGTAGAATCGTCAATTTTAATACTTACCGAATCGTCAAACTTCATAATCCAATCCAAAGCATCTCTTTCCATAAACTCTAATGCTGATGGAGTTATTCCTGCTCTAAATATAGCCGAGACTGCTTCACAAGCTTTTGTTGAGCTAGGAAACTGTGCCAACATAGAAACATTATTTGGCACGTAAGGAATTAGTTTAATCACTGCTTTAGTAATAATACCAAGTGTTCCTTCGCTACCAACCATAAGTTGAGTTAAATTATATCCTGTGGAGTTTTTTAATGTGTTAGAACCTGTCCAAATAATTTCTCCGTTTGGAAGAACTACTTCTAAATTCAAAACCCAATCTTTGGTTACTCCATATTTCACAGCTCTTGGTCCGCCCGCATTCTCGGCAAGGTTTCCTCCAATACTACAACTTCCTTTGCTAGATGGATCTGGTGCGTAGAATAATCCTTTTTCTATTGCAGCATTTTGTAACTCTTCGGTTATTAACCCTGGTTCTACAATTATCTGTTGGTTCTTTTCATCCAACTCCACAATTGCATTCATTTTTTTCATGCTGAGTCCAACTCCACCATGAACAGAAAGTGCTCCACCACTCAGTCCAGTTTGAGAACCCATTGGGGTTACAGGAAGATTTTCGGCAAAGCAATATTTCATTATTTGGCTTACTTGCTCAGTATTCCTTGGAGTTAAAGCAACTTCTGGAGGAAAAACTAAATCTTCCGTTTCATCATGCCCAAATTCTTTTAATTGCTCTGGTTTAAAGAATACGTTTTCTTTTCCAATCAGTTCTGTGAACTGATTGATGTGAGATTGCGATATTTTGGTGAATTGATTCATCATTAATTTTTACAATGTAAATATAAGTATGAAAGAAATCTATTTACCCAAAACCTCAACCAACTTATCCACAGCTAATCCTCTGTGGCTAATTCTGTTCTTAGTTTCCATATCCATTTGGGCAAAGGAAATATCAAAACCATCAGCTTGAAAAATTGGGTCGTAACCAAAACCATCTTCACCTATTTTATCTATTAAAATTTCTCCATTTACAATTCCTTCCATTACGGTTTCTTTTCCCTTCTGAATAAGAGCTATAGAAGTTCTAAATCTTGCTTTACGGTTCGTTTTTCCATCTAACTTAGATAATACTTTATCCATGTTTGCATCAGATGATCGTTCTCCACCAGCATAACGTGCCGAGTAAACACCAGGCTCATTATTCAAAGCTTCAATCTCAAGTCCTGTATCGTCTGCAAAGCAATCTAAATTAAATTTTCCGTATAAATAACGGGCTTTTATCAATGCGTTTTCTTCCAAGGTATCGCCAGTTTCAGGAATGTCTTCGGTTACTCCTAATTCTTTAAGAGATACAACTTCATACTGAGGAAGTTTAGATTGTACTTCTTTAAGTTTATTGGGGTTGTTGGTTGCGAATACGAGTTTCATTATTTAGCTCTTTTTTGTTTGTTCTCATGGAAAAAATACCTCAAATCAACAGAAATATAATTCCCTGATAAGTCTGCTAGTGCAGTTTTAGAATTAAATTCTACTTCACTTTTTACTTGTACCAATCCTAAAGGTCTAAAAGGATTAGTAAGTGTTGCTCCAAGATAAAAATAACCGCTCTCTTTGGTTCTAAATTCAAAACCAATATTGGCAACATAAGCCAAGTTTACTGTTTGGATTCTTCCTAGTGCCGAAAAGTTTTTATCATCAGAAGTTGTTCCAATATCAGAGGCTCTAAAATTCATAGAAAACCCTGTAGCTACATTCATATAAAATTGATCACTCAATCGAACGTAAACTAATCCTTGGATTGGAATTTCATAAGTAACAACTCCAAAGTTAAGTTCTCCATCTAACGTATCATCAAGGGTAGCGTTAACTTTAAAGTTTCTAAGATTATAGTTAAGTCCAGCTTCTAGAGAAATATTTTTTGTAAATCCTCTTCGGATAATTGCTCCAAAATTATGACCCAGAGTAGGGGAGATTGTTCCTGCTAATCCATCACCTTCTAATTTAGAATCGGATACATTCAGAATTTTAAAAGGTAATATAGGTTTGTATTGAAGCCCAAAAGTTATCAAACCTTCTTGAGAATAAGCAAAGTGCAAGCTAAATAGACAAAGAATAATATAGGTAACAAGTTTTTTCATTCGGTACAAATTATTAAGAAACTGATTGGCTTCCTGCTACTACAAACGATAAATCATTCAAATAGGTATTTGCCAAGGTAATAATTTCTTCGGGAGTGGTTGCTCTCACTTCCTCAATATACTTGGAATAATAATTATTCGGTAGATTAAAGTAATAAAGGGTTTTGTATCGTTCCAATTGATCAAAAACTCCATCCGTATTTTGTAATAAAGAACCTAAAAGGTAGTTTTTCACTTTGTATAGCTCCTCTTCGCCCACTTTTTCGGTTTGCATGAGCTTAATTTCCTTTCTTATTTCATCTAAAGTAGCTTGAGTTACATCAGTTCCTACTTCTGTATAAATAATTAAATTACCCATGTTTTCTTTGGCCATTACTACAGAACCAATTCCGTAAGTGTATCCTTTTTCTTCACGAATATTGGCCATTAATCTTGAACCAAAGTAACCACCAAAAATCGTATTCATTACTTTGAGTCTAGTGAAATCCTTATGTTCATAGGAAATTAAAGGGCTACCAATTCTTATTGATGACTGGATAGCTTCTTTCTTTTCTATAAACTGGAAACTTGGGCTGAACTCACTTTTTCCTATTTCAAATTCGGGTACCGAATGAGTTAAAGGTTTTTGTCCAAATAGTTCATTCAATCTTGTTTTTACTTTTGAATCTACTTTACCAGCAACAAAAACATCCATTTCGTTTAGGTTGTAACATTCGTTAAAAAACGAAATACAATCTTCGTGCGATAATTCATCAAATGACTCTATTGTTGTTTTGTTAGCATATTTAGTCCCCTTAAAAACATCATGCGAATAAGCCTTAGAGGCTAAAGTTTCTACTTTTTCTTGCCCTATGATGTATTGCTGCTTTTTAATATTGATTTTTTTGTCAAATTCCTTCTGAGGAAAATTACTCAAAGTAACTACTTCCTTAAGCATTGGGAGAACGTAATCAAGTTGCTTGTTCAAGGCATATAAACTAACTGTAGCAAAATCAGAGTTTAAATCGGTTTCTAAAAAAGCACCATAAAAATCTATTTTATTAGCAATTTCTAAAGAGTTAAAGTTTGTTGTTCCTTCTCTTAGCATTTCGCTAGTCATTGATGCTTGTAATGGTTTAGATTGGAATTTTACTCCGGCTCTAAACACTAAGTCAATCTTAATTAGCTCTTGAGAACCCATATTATATTCAACATAAGGAATAGAATTATCTAAGGTAGATATTTCAGGTAACTGAAAGTTTATCGAATCAATTTCCTTAAAATCGGGAGCAGTTTTTCTGTTCAATTCTGTCATTTTTTTCTTTTTTAAGAATTAGATTCTGATAAATAATATAACGTAGAACAATTGGTGTCAATTAAATTCTCTTGAGCTACTCTTCTAATGTCTTCGGCAGTTACTTTTCTATAATCTTCCATTTCTTGATTACACAAATTGGCATCACCAAGTAACTCCCAATAACCAATTCTCATGGCTTTGTTCAGCCCACTCATATGATTAAAAGTATCTGTAGATTCTAATTTGTTTATCACTTTAGTCAACTCGTCTTTTGTAGTTAGTTCTTTTTTAACCGATTCCAAACAATCTAAAATAGCTTGGTTGGCAGTTTCCATTTCTACACCTTCTTTCACTTTTCCAGAAACAATAAACAATCCTGGTTCCATGCTTCCCATTTGGTAAGCACCAATTTCGGTAAACAATCCTTTCTCTTTTACTAGTTCTTGGTATAAACGAGAAGAATTCCCTCTACTCAATATATCCGAAAGCAAATCTATAGCATAGTAATCTGGATGCATTCTGTCGCAAATATGCCAAGCTTTGTAAATAGCATTTTGAGGAACGTTTCTTTTTACTTCCAAAAATCTTGCTTCGGTTTGCTTCGGCTCTTTTGGTAAGTTTCTTTCGTACTTTATTCCTTCAGGAATATCACTGTACCATTTTTCAACCAATGATTTCACCTCTTCAAATTTTAAATCTCCAGCAATACTTAATATGGCATTCTGAGGATTATAAAATTTAAAAAAGAAGGCTTTCACATCTTCCATTGTAGCTTCCTCAATATGAGAAATCTCTTTACCGATAGTTTCCCATTTGTATGGGTGAGAGTTGTAAACCAAAGGTCTCATCAATAACCAAACATCTCCATAAGGTTGGTTCAGGTATCTTTGTTTAAACTCTTCAATTACCACACTTCTTTGTACTTCTAGACTTTCAGGGGTAAACGCCAAACTCAACATTCTATCCGATTCTAACCAAAGTCCAGTTTCTATGTTTTGCTTTGGTAAAGTGATGTAGTAGTTGGTAATGTCGTTACTGGTAAAGGCATTATTTTGCCCACCTACATTTTGAAGAGATGCATCAAATTCTGGAATATTTACCGATCCACCAAACATTAGATGTTCGAATAAATGAGCAAACCCAGTACGACTTTCTTCCTCATCTTTGGCTCCCACATTATAAACCGTGTTTATTGTAGCAATGGGAGTGGAGTTGTCTTCATGAAACAAAACTCTAAGGCCATTGGGTAAAGTGAATTTTTTGAATTCTATCATTAAAATTTATTTTTTAGAAGGAACTGTATAGAATTCCTTTCCGTAATTCGGTTCAAAGTAAGCTACATCTTCAAAATCATTTGTATTAAACTTATCTTCAGCAACCGTTATCATTCCTCTTGCTGAGCAAACTATGTCATCTATAAAATGAACTGTTGTGTTATTAGCTAAAGCTTCTTTTATTTTATCAGCACCATTTCCGAATAGGTACTTTTCTCCTTCAATGTTTGCAAAAGAGTCTTCATCTATCACTAAGTTAAAGTCTTCTTGTATTCGTTTGTTATCATGAGAATAAACTGCACCAAACACTTCCATTCTTCTTGCATCAATTAAAGGAATTTTTATTCCGGACTCAATAGGAGAGAGGTGGCAGAGTTCTTCTAAAGTATTTACAGAGATTAAAGGGATATCCTTTCCATAACAAAAACCTTTAGCAGAAGAAGTTCCTATTCTGAGACCAGTATATGATCCAGGTCCTGAACTTATTCCTACTGCATCCAAATCATCAAACGAAAGGTTGTTGTTTTTTAACAATTCAACAATTGCAATGTTCAATTTCTCCGAGTGAGAATACTCATCTTCGTTAATATCTGTGTAGCCTAATAGGTTTCCATCTTTGCCAAGTGCAATAGAACAAACCTTTGTTGCTGTTTCTATGTTTAGTATTAATGCCATCCTTTTTTTCTTAAAAACAAAAATAGCATATTGCACAGACATTATCAGGATAAATAAAAAAGTTTGTAACTTTAATACTATGGAAAATCAAGAAAGAAAAAAATACATAATGACAAATCAAGGAGCAATAGTTCTTGGGCTTGTTTGGGCTACATTTATGGTGTTGTACACACAGCTTTTATCTCCTTGGCTTTCAGGAACTCCTATTGATTATGATAAATTAATATTGTCTATCCCAATTTGGTTGGCTACTGGGTTAGCATTTGGTTTTGTAATGAAGTATTTGGCAATTAGAAAAGAAAAAAGAAACCAAATAATAGATTAAGCTTATTTATCAGTTTTGTTTATGGTTAAAAAAAGTTAAAACAAATTTTAAAAACCTAAATAGATACTATATTTGCACAAACGCAGTTAACCTGATTATAAATGAAATTATTACAAAAAGCCCTTTTAGTTATTCTTACATCCTTGCTTTTGTTTTCTTGTTCGGAATATGAGCAAGTACTTAAAGGAGATAATTATGACAAAAAATATGAAATGGCAGTTGAACTTTACCAAAAGAAAAAGTTTGTAAAAGCTGTGCCTCTTTTCGAAGAAGTGATTTCTATTTTTTCTAAACTATCAGAAAAGGGAGAAAAATCGTATTACTATTTATGTTATTGCCACTATAATATGCAGCAATATCAGCTGGCAGGATATTATTTCAAAAATTTCAATATTACTTATCCATTAAGCAATCATGCAGAAGAAGCAGCTTTTATGAGTGCAAATTGCAAGGTTCAGGCTTCACCTAAATCTTCACTTGATCAAACTTATACAATGGGAGCTATAAATGAGTTGCAATCCTTTATGAATAGGTACCCTGCAACTACAAGGAAAGATACATGTAACTTGATTATCGATAACTTGAGAGATAAGTTGGAGATAAAAGCATTTGAAAGTGCTAAGCTTTATTACCACATGGAATCATACGAAGCAGCAACTGTAACATTTGCAAATATGTTGTCCGATTATCCTGACACAGATTACCGAGAAGAAGCACTTTATTTGATGGTAATGTCTAATTATAACCTGGCATTAAATAGTGTTGACCAAAAAAAAGTAGAGAGATTTGAGGAAACTATTAAATCTTATACTAAATTTGTGGACAATTTCCCTAAGAGTGATAAGATAAAAGAATTAGAAATGATTTATTTGAAAGCGCAACAGGAGATTAAATTATCTAAAAAATAAGAAATGAATTATAAAAATACTGAGGCAGAGAAAGATACGATTACAAGAAACACATCTCAATTAGAGGTTATTTCTGGTAATATATACGAAGCGTTAAATATCATTTCTAAAAGAGCTGATCAAGTTACTGTGGAGCTTAAAGAAGAATTATCGCAAAAATTAGAAGCTTTTGCTTTACCAAGTGATAATTTAGAAGAAATTTTTGAAAACAGAGAGCAGATAGAAATCTCTAAGTTTTACGAAAAACTTCCTAAGCCGGTAGCAATTGCACTTGAAGAATTTTTGAAAGAAAAGGTTAAACAAGTAGTGAAAGTTACTGAAGAAGAAGCTTAAAATTCCAAAACATCATGTTAAAAGGTAAGAATGTAGTGCTAGCAGTTACTGGAAGTATTGCTGCATATAAATCTGCCTTAATTGTACGTCTATTAGTAAAACAAGGTGCACTTGTTAAAGTTGTAATGACTAAAAGTGCTATTGATTTTATTACACCTCTTACTTTATCTACATTATCTAATAATCCAGTTTTTTCTGACTTTACTTCTAGTAAAGACAAAGGAACATGGAACAACCATGTTGACTTAGGATTATGGGCTGATTATATGGTAGTAGCTCCAGCTACTGCAAATACTCTATCTAAAATGGCAACTGGTGAAGTTGATAATTTTATGATGGCAGTTTACCTTTCTGCAAAATGTCCTGTATATATTGCTCCAGCTATGGATTTAGATATGTACAAGCATCCGTCTACCAAAGACAATATTTCGAAATTAGAATCATTTGGAAACACTATAATTTATCCTGAGAGTGGAGAATTAGCAAGTGGGTTAGAAGGTGAAGGAAGGTTAGCCGAGCCAGAACATATTCTATCATTTTTATCAAATGATATAAAAAGTAAAAAACCATTATTCGGAAAACGATACTTGATTTCTGCTGGCCCAACTCATGAACCGCTTGATCCAGTTCGTTTTTTAGGAAATCAATCTACCGGAAGAATGGGATATGCACTAGCGCAAAGAGCTTTTGAGCTTGGAGCTGATGTTACTTTGGTAAGTGGACCTGTTTCATTAGAATTACCTAATGCTGGTATAAAAAGAATCATGATTACTTCTGCCGAAGATATGTTTGGTGCAATGACAGAGCATTACGATTCTGTTGATGTGGTAATTATGGCAGCAGCAGTAGCAGATTATACTCCAATGGAGGTATCTGATATTAAAATAAAGAAAGCTGAGGATGATTTAAAAATTCCTTTGAAAAGAACTAAAGATATTTTAGCTTATTTAGGAGAGAATAAAAAATCACAGACATTGGTTGGTTTTGCTTTAGAGACTAATAATGAGGTGGAAAATGCAAAAAAGAAAATCACGAAAAAGAAGTTAGATTTTATAGTTTTAAATTCCTTGAAAGATAAAGGAGCTGGTTTTGCACACAATACCAACAAGATATCCATTATAGGAAAAGACAATAATGTTATTGATTTTGAGTTAAAGTCAAAATTGGAAGTTGCTGATGATATTTTGCAGCATCTTATTAAAACGATAAATTAGAGTATGAAAAAATTCCTAATATGTATTTTGTTTGTAGGGTTAGCTTTTGTGACTAAAGCTCAAGAATTAAGATGTCAGGTAGATATTTTAGCACCTACTTTACAAAGTGATCCAGAGAATACACAGGTTATAGAGCAGTTGAAGAATTCGGTATTCGATTTCATGAATAATAAGAAATGGACTACTGAAACATATAAAGAGCACGAAAAAATTGAAACATCTTTATTGATTACAATTAATAAAAGAAGCGGGAGTAACTTTGAGGCTAATATTCAGGTGTCCTCAAGGCGACCAGTTTTCAATAGTGATTATGCTTCTACTGTTGTAAGTACTATGGATAGATCATTTAATTTTTCTTTTCAATTAAATGCACCAATTATATATACTCAAGGATCTTACGCAAATAATTTATCTGCTGTATTAGCCTATTATGCTTATTATGTGATAGGGATGGATAATGATACTTATTATTTAGAAGGAGGGACTAAATACTTATTAATGGCACAAGAGATTGCTAACTTGGCTCAATCTTCTGGTCAATCTGGTTGGTCGGCAAGTGGTGATAACGATAACCGATATTGGATAGTTGAAAACTTATTGAATGCACAGTTCAAAGGGATGAGAAAATGCTCCTACGAATACCATAGATTAGGATTGGATTTAGCCTACGAAGATCCAAAAGAAGCTGTGAAGAATGTTACAAAGGCATTAAGTTATTTAGATCAAGTACATCAAATTAAGCCCGGGTCTGCAAACATGAGGCTTTTCTTTGTGGCTAAATCAGATGAGGTAGTAAACATTTATTCTGAAGCTGATAATCTTAATAAGCAAACGGTATTTAATCTCGTAAGAAGATTTGACCCAGGAAATATGACTAAGTATCAAAAAATTATAAGGAGATAATATCAAAGTTTACTTCTCTTTATACGAACGTTTATCCCCACTAAATAGTTAACAACTCCACCTTTTCTTTTCTTATCAATTCACAACAAATCTTATCTTTGTTCTATGGAAGAAATGATTTTAATTTTGGATTTCGGTTCTCAATACACACAATTGATTGCTAGGAGATTAAGAGAGCTAAATGTATATTGCGAAATACATCCTTACACCAATATTCCTAAAATAGAGTCCCATGTAATTGGGGTTATCTTGTCTGGAAGTCCTTTTTCTGTTAGAAGTGCAGATGCGCCTAATCCAGATTTAAGTGAAATAAAAGGAAAACTTCCTTTGTTGGGAGTGTGTTATGGAGCGCAATTACTTGCTCATTCTAGCGGAGGTTCGGTTATGCCATCAGAAACTAGAGAGTACGGAAGAGCTAACCTAAGTTTTATTGATCAAAGTAACGAACTTGTTTCAGGAATGACAGATGGTTCTCAGGTTTGGATGTCTCATGGAGATACCATTAAAGAATTGCCATCAGGTTATGAAATAATTTCTAGTACGACTGATGTAGCTGTTGCAGGTTACAAAGTTAATGGAGAGAAAACATATGGAATTCAATTTCACCCAGAGGTGTATCACTCATCTGAGGGAGCAATACTTTTGAAAAACTTTGTAGTTGATATTTGTGGATCTAAACAAGATTGGACTCCAGATGCTTTTGTGGAAACAACAGTAGCTGAGCTTCAAGAAAAGATAGGGGATGACAAAGTGATTTTAGGTTTGTCTGGAGGAGTAGATTCTACTGTGGCTGCAATGTTATTGCACAAAGCAATAGGGGAGAACTTACATTGCATATTTGTAGACAATGGATTGTTACGTAAAAATGAATTTGAAGAAGTTCTTAAAAATTACGAGCATTTAGGACTTAATGTAAAAGGAGTGAATGCATCTAAATTATTTTATGATGAATTGGCTGGATTAACAGATCCTGAAGAGAAGAGAAAAGCAATTGGCAAAGTGTTTGTAGATGTATTTGATGAAGAGTCTAAAAAAGTAGAAGGAGCGAGTTGGTTAGCACAAGGAACTATATATCCTGATGTTATCGAATCTATTTCTACTGGAGGTCCTTCACAAACAATAAAATCTCACCATAATGTTGGCGGATTGCCAGATTACATGAAACTAAAAGTTGTAGAACCATTAAGAGCTTTGTTTAAAGATGAAGTAAGAAGAGTGGGTAAATCTATTGGGCTTAACCAAGGTTTATTGGGAAGACATCCTTTTCCTGGGCCAGGATTAGCAATTAGAATATTAGGAGATATAACGGAAGAGAAAGTAAGAATCCTACAAGAGGTGGATCATATTTTTATCCAAGGGTTAAGAGACAATAACTTGTATGATGAAGTATGGCAGGCAGGAGTGATTTTATTGCCAGT
>Ga0075469_10000309_pt1 | contig 20633 bp, 17 predicted proteins | sample DEB08_DNA_13_FD_77577 | JGI IMG/M metagenome (GOLD analysis project Ga0075469, IMG submission 77577) | Aqueous microbial communities from the Delaware River and Bay under freshwater to marine salinity gradient to study organic matter... | ecosystem: Environmental > Aquatic > Marine > Coastal ...
ATTGCAATGGGCTTTACCATTCTTGTCGGCGCGTGGGTTATGTTACCTTTTGCGGGGCTCGAAATTGCGGCACTAACCGCCGGGCTCTACTACGCGTCTTGGAAGCTCAGCTATCGCCATGTACTGACATTTACGCGCGACAGCGTTGTTATAGAAAAAGGCGTCTACCGTCCTCGGGGCCGGTGGATATGGCCCAAGCAAAGCACGCACTTGCAAAGCACACCAGCCGCACATGACTGGGAAGCTATCAAGCTGACTCTGCATAACCCGCCAACTAGCCTCAATATAGGCACTTTTCTTAGCCCCCAAGATGTTGCGGAAGTTGCGACTCTTGTCAGTCAGCATATCTTATACAAAAAAACGTAGCGACATAGACACAGCGATTCTCATTGATAAAGAGATTCATCTCCGTTTAATAGACCATCCACTTGATAACCGATTGTTATGGAAAAAAATGAAGCCAAACGCATAGGCATGATAAGCCTTGGCTGCCCTAAAGCATTAGTGGATTCAGAGCGCATACTGACTCAACTCAAAACCGATGGCTACGAGCTCGTAGGCGATTATCACGATGCTGATTTGGTGGTGGTTAATACCTGCGGCTTCATTGACAGCGCCAAACAAGAATCTTTAGATGCTATTGGCGAGGCCATCAAAGAAAATGGCAAGGTTATTGTGACCGGTTGCATGGGCGCAAATGCCGAGCAAATTACCGATACACACCCCGACGTCATCGCCGTAAGTGGCCCCCACGCCTATGAGGAAGTGGTGAAGACTGTGCACGAATTCGCGCCCAATAACTTCGTGCATGATCCCTATGTAGATCTTGTACCTCCGCAAGGCATTAAGCTTACACCGCGACATTATGCCTACCTAAAAATATCTGAGGGGTGTAACCATCGCTGCAGTTTTTGCATTATTCCATCTATGCGAGGCGACTTAGTCAGCCGACCGATAGGCCAAGTCATGGAGGAAGCCGAGCGCCTCGCCGCTGCCGGCGTGCGCGAACTACTTGTCATATCACAAGACACTAGCGCTTATGGCGTTGACAAAAAGTACCAAACCGATTTTTGGAATGGTCGCCCACTCAAAACTAAAATGCAGGCGCTGTGCGAAGCCTTAGGCGAGTTAGGCATTTGGGTAAGATTACATTATGTCTACCCCTACCCTCATGTTGATAAGGTCATTCCACTGATGGCTGAGGGGAAAATATTGCCTTACCTCGATATTCCATTCCAACACGCCAGCTATAAAATCCTTAAAGCGATGAAGCGCCCTGCAGCTAGCGAAAACACACTTGAACGCATTAAAAAGTGGCGTGCCATTTGCCCAGACCTAACCATTCGCAGTACCTTTATTGTGGGCTTCCCTGGTGAAACAGAAAGTGATTTTAATGAACTGCTAGAGTTTTTAGATGAAGCGCAGCTCGATCGCGTAGGTTGCTTTAAATACTCGGCTGTCGAAGGCGCTACCGCCAACGAACTGGCTGACCATGTAGATGAATCGGTAAAAGAAGAGCGCTGGTCTCGATTTATGGAAAGGCAGCAAGCGATTAGTGCAGCTCGTTTAAAGCGCAAAGTCGGCAGTCGACAAACCGTCATCATCGATGGCATAGACGAAGAACGCGACTGTTTGATAGCTCGCAGCAAGGCCGATGCACCTGAAATTGACGGTGTCGTTTATGTTGAAGCCGATGGTGACTTTAGTGCGGGTGATTTTATAGAAGTAGAAATCACTTCTGCCGACGAATATGACCTGTATGGCAAGATCATTACCGCTGACCAAACTCAGTAAAAGACACATGCTTCATTTTATAAGTCGATAGGCTTCTTACCGGTAAAGCGCGCCTGATGAATATTATTCTTATAAAGCCCGACGAGTTGAATGGGCATTCGGCGGCGCAAGATCGCGAAAATCAGAAAGTAGTGCCTGCCCATACCACCGTTTATTTAAGTGATTGGCGCGCCAAGCATATTATCGAGATATTGCGCGCACAAATTGGTGACTCAGTAAAAATTGGCATTTTCAATGGCAAGCTTGGCATTGCTCACATCACATCGCTTAGCCAGCAAAGTTCTGAGGTTACACTTAAAATAAAACCGGAAGACATCAGCCTGCCCCCGCCTTGCCCCGCTCCGGTGCGTCTGTTTATCGCCCTGCCAAGACCTAAAGCGGCAAGACGCATCGTTCAACTAGCCTCGGAATGCGGCGTCAAAGAATTACACTTCTTTCATTGCTTTAAAGTAGAAAAAAGCTACTGGTCAAGCCCGCTACTGCACCCACTGAAGCTTGAAGAACACATTGTTATTGGCTTACAGCAATCGGTTGATACTCGCCTGATGAAAGTTCAATTACACCAGCGTTTCAAACCATTTGTAGAGGATCGGCTGCCTGTAATTTTGGCTGAACAAGCGCTACTCATCGCCCACCCAGCCGCCAACGCCTTGACCAAAAAAGAGTTCATGAGCCAATCTCAAAGCGGCCTCCCGCTGAATATTATGCTGGGGCCAGAAGGTGGATTCATTCCTTATGAGCTAGATAAGTTAATGGCCTGCAACGGCAAAAAGATAGGCCTCGGGGAGAGAATATACCGAACAGAAACCGCCACCGCATTATTATTGGGCAAGCTGAAAAGCCTCGCAGAGTGCTAGATCAATCAGAACGCGTGACGCGCACAACAGATAGCCCGCTTGCTTAATAGATCGGTTAAACGCGGCCCCAGTACCGTTGCATTTCATAATACAAAAACGAGGCAGTCCACGTAATCAGCAACAGTCCGGTTAGCGATTCAAACCCCACCAATTGTCTAATAGCACCATGAGGATGAATGTCACCGAAGCCTAGCGTGGTAAACGTTGTATACGAAAAATAAATACAGTCTGCCAATTCGCCATGAAAATTACCCTGTAGTGCCCCCCAGGCAGGGAACTGCGGCACCAAGTAATACGCGAATGCAAACAATACGATTTCTATACTATGCGCAACTAATGCCCCAAAAACGCCTATAACTATGCGCAAACGATGATTAATTGTCATTTTAGGCAGCAGCGCAGAAATTCGCTGTAAAAACTCATAATGAATTAATACAGCCATCGCGATAATGGCAATATGAATAACTAAAAACACGCACTAATGTCCTGCTTCGTTAAAGCTAAAATCACTCGCTTCATTTCATGGTCACAAGGGCATAAAACATTCACTGCACTGTTGTACCGTGCACTACCACCCACACTAACATGCCGGCACTCCAGTACCGCCTAGCCCACAGTAGCCACCCGGATTTTTTGCCAAATACTGCTGGTGATAGTCTTCAGCAAAATAAAAAATAGGCGCGTCAATTATTTCAGTCGTAACCGCACCAAAGCCAGCTTGCTTTAGTGCTTGCTCGTAATGATTAGCCGACTGCTGAGCCTCCATTTTTTGAACTGCATCATAACTATAAATACCTGATCGATACTGAGTGCCGGTATCGTTGCCCTGCTGCATTCCTTGCGTAGGATTGTGACTACCCCAAAAGACCTGCAGCAACTGCACATAGCTAATGATGCTAGGATCAAAAACCACTGCAACAACCTCGTTATGACCTGTTTGAGCGCTGCAGACTTCGTCATAAGACGGGTGGGGCGTAAAACCTGCGGCATAGCCCACAGCCGTTAAATAAACGCCGTCTAACTCCCAGAATTTTCGCTCTGCGCCCCAAAAACACCCCATACCAAACATCGCTCGCTCAAAGCCCTCAGGCACGTCTAAATGCCCATCATCGCCAAGCATGACATGCTGATTAACAAAATGTTTGTGGGGCACGTTAATCGCCATGCTACGCCCAGGCAGTGCATCAACCTCTGCGACCATTTTTTGCTTATTAAAATACCCTAACATGGCTTATCTCATCAGTTAATTTTCATATGTTCGTATAAGAAAACGTGTGCGTTAAAAACTGTATAGCCACAGCTGAACACCGCTGCGCTGACTCAATTGAAGAGACATTTAACATTGCACAAAATTCACCATACTACCAATTCAAATCTATATGACTAACCAGCGGAATAACCTCTTGAAAAATTGGCTGCAAATCAGCTGGTGTTTTTGCGGCAATCGATAAACGATAATCTAACTCTGGCGTAAAGCAGCTAAACTTCCAATCTGCAGGAGTGTCATCAATACTCGAACTCAAGTACAAATCAATTTGCCCTGACTCACACAATTGAAACCCAAAATTAGATAAGCCCAAAGCAATGCCCTCACCACGCGCCTTCATGTAAGCTTCTTTCAATGTCCAATAATCGAAAAAACGCTCCCGCTGCTGGTCAAAAGGCAATGCAAAAAGTTGCTCGACCTCCGCTCCAAAAAAATAGTTGCGCGCAATGGCTAAAACATTGTTTTTCCGTTGCGTAAATTCAACATCAATGCCAACTGGAAAGTTTGCAACGGCGAGAATGACCCAATCAGCAGAATGCGACAAGTTGAAAAAAGGCAATACTGGCTGATCTGCTGCGCACTGAGATTCGGACTTAGGCTTTAAATGTGGCTTTCCTTTAGCGCCCATTTCAAATTCAACATCTTCCGGGCGAGTATCCAATAGCCCACCCAGTGAGGATCGCAACAACGCCCTAGCCACTAAATCACGATGGCGATCTCGTGCAAAGCGATAACGCTGATTTCTAGCAAGCTCGGCAGAACTTAGCATACGGCTGTAACTCTCTGATTGCTTATGCGTAATTGATGAACAACGACTCAAGCCCACCCAAACTGAATCATTTTCTACATGATGTTTAATCATATGGCTCAACGAACAACAGTGACAATAGCGTTTATTACATGACTTTTTGCTATCAAATTTGCATAGCGCTCTATCATCGACGGCGGCGTTCGGCTAGCAACTCGTTAGACTTGGACCAAGACGATATCTGCACCGAACACTCCTTTAGAGCATCTAGGCTCGATAAAACAGGCAAGCTGCATGGCTCCATGCTAAAAAAAATGGCGGAATAATTGAATCACGAGTAGTAACCCGCACAACGGTAAGATCCATCGAGACCATTTGTACTGAACCTCCGGATCCATGGGCGAACCGAACCGCTCAAGTACAACAACCATTAATGCCACAGCAATAAACAAATAAAAAAGCAGTTTGAATAAATTTTCCATATAACACTCTCTGGTCCAATCTGGTGTGTCAATGTCAGGTCAAGCATGTAAAAAACAGCATAAATAGCTCAAATAAAAACAACCAGTAGCAAAACGGCTACTAATAAAATCGTCATTACTCGAGTGTTCAAATCACGATAACTATCTATATTGTCAGCAGCTATTGTCTGCCAATCGTCGATATAGTCGCTGCTTTGAGCCGACTCATTTTTTTCGGCAGAAGCAACCACAACACTATCAAGGAAATCGGCGGTTGTTTCAATCGTCAGCAAACTCCTGCGGATGATGGCAAACCCCGAAGAAAAACTTCCTGCTAATGCACAGACTAAAGCCCAAAGTCGGACTGGCAACCAGTCAAACCACCCGAGCAGTGAATTCGCATCTTGCTGAATAAGCGACTGCGCGCAAGCCTCAGGCTCATCAGAGCTTTCGGAAACGCTATTTTGACTGACGATGGGGGCAACGCTTTGTGCAAAGATTGAGAGCATTCTATAAAATAATGCGCCTGGAGCGCCCAATATTAAAAACCAAAAAATAACTGGAAACCAGCTCCCGTAAGCGCAGTATGCAAGCCTTTCGCGCACCTGCGGATAATCATCAGGTTTGATGGCAGAATCGGCCAACGCGAGATCATGATTATGCAAAGACTCAACAACCTCTTTACAAGCGGCACAATAGTCATCTCGGCCCAAAGAATAAAGCACCACAACCAAAGTAATTAGCCAACCTATAAAGCCAAAAAACCAACCGCCCAGCATGGCAAGTATTGCAGCCAAAAACATCGCTGGAAAAATTAAGGTCATTAAAATAGTCGCCTGAGGGCCCAACAGCGGCGCCAACTTTTGCCCAACCCAGTTAGACCAAAGCCACAACCATTGATCACGCTGCAGCTCTTTTAATGAAAATTGGTATCGTATTGCAAGCCAGCTGAGTAGAGTCGGTAAAAAAATCATAGGGTATCCTGCGGAAAAATATTTGCCTGTTTCAGTGTGGTGCGATAGTGCTTCCAATCAAAGCCAGAACCTGGATCGGTTTTACGCCCCGGAGCTATTTGCGCATGACCTGTAATACGCGAATCGGTAATTGCTGGATAAGCACGCTGTATAGCTGTAGTGACCTCAACAAGGCCACGGTACTGTGCGTCGGTAAAAGTCGTCGAGTCAGTACCTTCTAACTCTATACCAATGCTAAAGTCATTGCACCGTGGACGCCCCTCAAAAATCGATTCACCGGCATGCCAAGCTCGATCATTAAAATTGACAAACTGCAGGACGCCTCCGCAGCGACGAATAAGCACATGAGATGAAACTTGCAGATGACAAATTTCAGCAAAATAGGCATGAGCATTGATATCTAACTGGTTTGTGAAAAACGCCTCAATTTCATTGCCACCATACTGACCAGGCGGTAAAGAAATACAATGTATAACTAATAAATCAACGGACATTCCCTCTGGGCGAGCATCACAATTAGGCGAAGCACAGAAGCCAGCGTCTCTCAACAAGCCCTGATGCACAGAATACGTCATAAGTTTACATCTTGAAGATAGAGTGGACGCTTATCATAGCGCAGAGAAGCAATGACGCAAAGTGATCTTACAACGAAGCGGCACAACGAGAGAAAACCATCGCAGCAACTACCCGCCCAATGCTTGATCAAAGAAGGCTCGTATCCAGAGCGAACCGCCCCTTAACTAAAGGAAAGGGGCTACTGCAATTTTAAATAGCCCCACCAACAAAACTTGATTAGGCTCAGCATCCTCAAGCGCTTTCAGCGACATGCTGCTGCTTACGCAAACCATCAATGATTGATGTAAGGGCCTTATCAAATAACTGTGCGTTTTCTAACAGCAGCATTTCACCTGATTCAAGCATCTGAGCGATCTCATTGACATCCAATTCAGCCGCCTTAGAACCGGTGCGGTTAACAAAAATACGCTTGCCGCTATTACGTAAAACCGCCACCAGTCGGCAACGTTTCTTTTTATTGTCTTCGATTAGTTCAACCCATTGACCAACCGCTAGTTCGCTAGCTGATTTTTGATACGGCCCTAAAGGCTGGTGAGATTCGAACTCACTATGAGTATTGGCCTGACTTACCGCTGCGACTAACAACCCATTTTTAGTAACTGCTCTCGCTTGTTCGCCCAAACCCATCTTTTGCTCCTCGCGGCGATGGTGAGGCCGGTCATTTGACAATTGAGTGTCACCCGCTGGAGAGGGGCGCTGCATGACCTGCATATGTACTTTTTCGAGCTTTTCAAAAAAGTCTCCTACCGCACATTTATCATGATTAATTGAATCGATACCTTGGCGTAATGACTCTAATAAATTGGGCAATTGCGCGAGAAGTTCGGCTCGATCGTCCCGCGTACGCTGCGGTGCCACCGTCCACAACAGCTGCTGCATCGTAATCAGTGCGTCATGCCACTGCTCGCTCTCCTGCCCTTGCTGTAGGTAAGCTAAAAACAATAGATTGCTCCAACTACTTTCAAGCATTACAACAATAAATTCAGGCGTATCGTTTGTTAGGTTCTGCTCAATAATTCGCTTAACGGCGGCCCTGGCACTCGCCGACTCATCACGACCCGACTCCGCGTCTATCAATCGCTTTTTGCGCAATTCGATTCGTTTATTCTCGTCATCAATCCAAGATTTTAAATCGGCCATCACATCAAAAAATATCGTACTGTCGTTTGTATAATCTTGAGTTACCCGTTCAACCGTACTGCAAATAATTTGGTACAGAGGATCTGTATGGTAATTATCTGCTGCCTCCCAGCCAACTACTGCTTGCGTCATTTCATTCAATAATCGGCGCGCTGGATGGCTAGGGGTGCAGAAAAAATTGGATTCGTTTAGTGCCACCTTAATGATGGGAATTTGTAACCGGCTAATTGCCGCTTTCATAGGCCCCGAGACAACGCGATCTTCTATAACCAACTGGAACAACATCGAAACCAATCCAATCACATCACGCTCGCCCTGCCCAATTGAATGACCTTGATTATCTGAGCAGGCAGCCAATTTATTGGCTAGGTTGATTAATAGCTCGTCGGGTCGCTGTATATTCCCAGGCGGTGTGGCGCAGTGGGCAGACACTGCCGTCGGCACGGCTTGCCCCTGCTGTAAGCTATGCAGCAATTGCAACAATACTTCGCTACCTATCGCCGGGTAATTACTGGTTTTCAGCGATTGCAACGCATCGGCCAGTGGGTCAGCCGCGTTGCAAGGCAGGCTGCTTCCATATTCCGGTACATACGACATTAACTGCGCAAGTTCTTGAGCCTGTTGCGTATCTTGCGCAGGGTGAGCAGTTTTAGTATTTTTGGATGAGCCTATCTGATCTTGGCGGTGCAGCGCAGGTGACGATGTACGCCTAACCTGGATCGGTAGCTGCGGCAATATGTTCGCTTGAATTAATTTCTCATTTGATTGCTTATAAACCTGATCGAGGTCGCTGAGAACGATTTTTTCAAAGAGTTTAAACAACACAATGCGTGATTTAATATCAATACCTAGCATACGGCATGCATCCGAAAAATAGTGGCACAAATTCTTCGGCGATATTGGATTTATAAGCAGGCTAGCATCTACTCCTAAAGCTTGATAATCCGCCAAATGGGCCAATCTTGCATTTAATGCGCCCAAAGGCTCGGATAATAGCTTTTGAAACTTAAGCACCATACTATCGATAGCGACCATCTCTTCGACTAAGTCTTCTTCAAGAAGCGCTAACGCGTCACTAGCGTCACTAAAACCTGCCGAGTTCAAGCTAGCGTCCAATTGCTCTGGCTTTTCATCGATGTCAAATATATCAACAAACCCGCTTTGTAAAGCGTTTAGGAATTCTTGCTCAATCTCAACTCGCTTAAAGCGCACTTCACGCATCGATTCGAAAAACATATTCTGTTGCTGGTTGTTCGGTGCATGCTCGGCAAGATCGAACAAGGCATCGTCAACCTTGTCGAACAAGGCTTGTAAATAATTTGAGAGTTGCCTGTGCAAAAACGCTTTTAACTGCACTGCTGGAGCAGACATCCGTCGAGTATTAGACGCTTTTGCGGCGGCTCTTTGAGGGAAGCCATCTGAGAGTGCTGTTCTATTAGACTGAGCAGCGTCGAGAGGTACAATGTTATCTTTAGCGACCATGTTATACGACTACCTTAAAATCCAGAAGGATGGACCCGACAAGCCTAGGTGCTATAACTGGCTTGCACTGAGAATCGGGGATATAGGAAAATATCTGGTTATAGTATAATCAGCTCTGTTTGAGTGACGAGCTATAGCAATCTAAGCCGCGATCAGATTCACAGTTTGCTGCCTATGGGTGAGCAGGCTGTGAACAAGTCGACTCACTGTACGTGACGTAGATTTTATTTAAAAATGATCGGTGTTTTACTTGCCTGCTCGCTAGAGAAATCCACCGTTACTCTTCATTAGAAAGACCCACCCAAAGACTCATGTGCAGAGCCCGATTCCTATGTCTGAAGCAGAAGACCCACAGCCGCGTCAATTAGCACAGAATACGCTAGAAGAGAGACCTGCCAAGAGAATGGGTGGGGGGATGTTTATATTGACCTGGATAATATTGCTGGCCATGCTGATTTACTACTTTACTGGAGAAGAGCGCCGGCAATTTAACCCTAATGAAACACCCACCTTGATTGACGTACAAGGCAAACGCACCTTACTACTGAAAGCCAACCGGCAAAATCATTTTGTCATGTCCGGAAAGATCAATGGAAAAGACACCACCCTAGTTTTAGATACGGGCGCCACTAATGTGGCCATACCTGCCATCATGGCTTCTCGGTTACAGCTTGCCCAAGGTAAACCAGGCATTGCAATGACCGCCAATGGTCCGGTCACCGTGTACAGCACACGCATTGCCAAACTGCAGCTTGGCGAGATTGTATTATACGATGTGCCTGCCGACCTAAACCCTGGCATGAATGCAAGCAATCAAATACTTTTAGGCATGAGTGCCCTTTCACAAGTAGAATTTTCACAACGCGATGGTATGCTGCTCATATCGCAATGACCCAAGCACAGTACAAGCATGCGAATTGAGCCAATGAATTATGCGCCAATAAATAGGTAACAGAAAATCATCCGCAAAGGTTTTTTTAAAAAAATTTTTTGCATCGCCTCAACTTAAAGTATTGACCATCAAATCACGAACAACCATCCATGAAAAATGACATCGCGCTTCAAGCATCAATTATCCAATCGGTCACTACTGCACTAGCTGAAGATATTGGTAGCGGCGATATCACTGCCATGCTTATCGATGAAAAAAAACAATACTCGGTCAAGGTCATTGCCAGAGAAGCCGCCACCATTTGCGGCGCTGCCTGGGTTAATGAAGCCTTTTTACAAGTTGATCCAAACGTAGCCATTGAATGGCATGTATCCGATGGTGATTCTGTAGCATCCAATCAAACCATCTTTATCGCTATAGGTAAGGCGCAATCGATACTGACCGCCGAGCGTACGGCCTTAAATTTCTTACAACTGCTATCGGGAACAGCAACTACTTGCAGCCACTACGCCCAAGCCATTTCGAATTACAAAACAAAAATACTCGACACACGCAAAACCATTCCGGGGCTACGCCTTGCACAAAAATATGCTGCGCTATGCGGAGGCTGCGTTAATCATCGCGTGGGCTTGTACGATGCCTTTTTAATCAAAGAAAATCATATTGCAGCTTGCGGCTCTATTGCCACCGCCATCACTGAAGCCAAAAAACAACAGCCGGGCAAAACGGTTGAAATTGAGGTTGAAAACATAGAACAACTCCATGAAGCGCTAGATGTAGGCGCTGACATTATTATGTTGGATAATTTTTCGCTAGAGGCGATGCAACAGGCGGTTCACCTCAACGGCGGGCAGGCCAAACTTGAAGCATCAGGTAACATGACCCTCGACCTCATAGCTGACGTGGCCAAAACCGGCGTTGACTACATATCGATTGGCGCGCTGACTAAACACGTGCAGGCCATCGACTTCTCAATGCGGTTTATAGATGCCGAAAAGAATTAGCCGTATTAATGGCTCGCATAGCCTTTGTATAAGCATTAGCAACACGATTAATAAGAAGCTAACGGTAAAGGAGGCTATAACCCTTCACCACTTACTACATGGCCGCTGCAATTAGGTGTCACATAATCAGGCGCTGCAGACAATGCCCATTGCGTGCTTGCCAGCAATCTTCCAGTAGAACAGTCATAGTGCTTATCAACAACGCTATAAGCATCTGTAATGCGAGTGGGCTTAGAAAAAACAGGATGCCACTGGGTAAGAGTGGTTCGAGTAGCTGCGGTGCTAATCACATCTGTTCCAACTCGATCTTGAGCCCACCGTAACCCATCGGTGCGCTTAATTTCACGGCCACGGTTATCATGATCGTAGTCGGTCACATTTCCTGCCCAATCGGTCACTCGATCTAGCAAGCCTTGACTATCGTAGCTATAAAATTGATCGACTGCTTCACAGCTAATAGTCGGATCATTAGCGTTACTATGGGGCTGGCCAGCGACGCGCGTAATCTTTCGAGTATTCGCAACCTCGGCGAAATAATAGCGTGTCTGCTTGCCTCGGGCATTGATCTCAGAAACATAGGGCGCAGCCGGTGCGGTGAAGTGAGAATAATCTAATGTTACTAGCTCAACGCCCGCGGTTGCCTGCGGTGCTTCGCGCTTTGACATCACTGCGCGATGAGCTGCATCGTAAGCCCAAGTGACGTAGCGCAAACCCCGAGAATCAGTGATGCCGGTCAGACCTTGCGGAAATTCGTCATCTTCATAATGATAAGTGGTGTAGGGATTATCCTCTAAAAAAGGGTTATTACCTTCTGCAGTTGGCGTGCTATCGGGGTAGGATGCAAACTTTAAACGCTTATGCTTTTGATCACTATCATATTGCTCATAACCATAGCGATAAATGCCCCCATTGAAATCTATTATTCGTGATAACAAGCCGTTTTGGTAGAAAAACGCAAGCTCTCTATCCGATTGATCGATGACACGGTCAAGTGTTGTTGAATCTCCATCACCACCTTGCTCGTCAGTGAGCTCATAATACAAATCGATAACACTCTGCTTGGAGTCCATTCTGCGCACGAGTCTACCCTGGTTATTAAATCTCTCAACCGAAACGTTACTTTGAAAAAATCGCCAACCTATAATTTCACCCGCCTGTACGATGGATTCCAAGCGTTTATCGTTATCGCTATCGCCCACCCAGTCCGCACCTATTTTTTCAAAATAAATTGACCCTAAATTTGGATTTTGTACATAGATATACTTTAAATTGGCATAGTCATTTTTTTCAATGGCTGCCGACGAGCACCCCGAAAAATCATGCCAAACACCACCAATAATGTCAGCACTAGCCGTACAGCCCTCAAGCTCAAATGGCTCGCCGTCCAAAGGCTCTGCGGCGAAACCAAATACTAGCCGCGTTTCAAAATTATGACGCCATTGAGTACCCAGCGACGAACTTGTGCGCTTTGAAGACTGGCTATCATAAGTACGAATAAAATCTAAAGTACTGTGCCCGACATCATCAATATCTTGTTCGTGTTGTATTTTTTGACCGGTAAGAATATTGATGGGATTGCCAGCACTAGGGTCAGGGCAGGATCTCTTTTTACTATTGTCCACACCCAGGCAGACATCACCGGCGCTAAGCACACCCTGTCGACAAACTCTGCCCCACGTGGCAGACCGACCCGACCCCGTATACGTGTCACCTCTGACTGTATCAAAACGGCAGGTAATAGACAGCGTCACACCATTTTGAGTGAGTCTCTCAAGCTTTCTATTAGTAGCATTATTTATCTGACTGCATGAATAATTCCCTGCGGCCTCAGCACTGGCAAAAAACTTCGAGTGTCCATCGGCAATGTACATGTAGTACCCCCACACGGGGTAGCGAGCTGAATAGGCTGTCGACACAAAACCCGAGCAAAGCACCAACACCATTAATACTGTGCAGTGTCTCTTCAGTTGAAGAACGTCACAGCAAATTAAAAAATACGAGCAATTCCTTTTGCCTAGTTTTTCCATGAACAAATACTCCATTATTTGTTGCTGAATATTGAATACTAGTTGGTGATTGTCACATGCAGATTATCGGGTCTGCTTCCCATCAAGACAGTGGGTTTTCTACCATTGAGGTAGAGCTGATAGACTTCTATATTGACTTGCTGTCTATCTGGGCTCTTCGCAAATCCAACAACCAATCCTTCATTGTTGTACACCCAGTCGAAAAACTGACTGCTTTGTTTTAACCATTTATTAAGTGCCTCCCTCGTCTGAAAATGCAACTGACTGTCTTCGGCAACAATTCTTGGCCCAAACATTTGCCATAGGTATGCACTCGCAGGGTCATAAGCGCCAAGCATTCCAAACCAGCGCTTTTGGCGAGGAATCAGTGTGCGGCGCTCTTCATAATCATCCCATTGATAAAGCCGCGTTAATGCATCAACATACACTACTCTCACCATACCATTTTTATTGGTCGCGGTAATTTCCATACCCGGCTGCATGGCCAGCTCTGTAAATGCAAACGGTGCATCGATTTTTTTTTCGTAATTGCACGCTGCTGTTAAAAACAGCACGTAAAAAACAATGATGCCTTTCATCACTACCTCGTATGTTGAACTAAATGACGAAATAAAATTTTTATTTGAAAGGGCACGTTGGGATTATTGGCCAGATCCCGATCGCACTGCGCCTCGCACTCGGCAAGCTCCTCACATTTATAGCTTTGGCAGTCATTTAAACAGGTGTCGTGATAATAATAAGCCCAGTCTTCATCATCTCGCGGCTTTACCCAGCCCTCCTCTCCTTCGCGCGGAAAATCATCAGCCTCTCGCCAGCCCTTAGCTTCTTTGCGCGGCGGCCCTTTGCGAGGTTTTGGCGGCGAATACTGCTGCCCATTGACCCTGCCCGGCCCTCCCCAGTTACCATGGTAATAAAAATTCAATAGGCCATAAGGATCAACATACAACAATGCGTTTTGATAAGCATAACTATAGGTGTTAATGCCTCCAGCCAAGCCGGTGGGATCACTTTGGATATACCGTCCTAATGATGCATCGTAGTCACGAAAATAGTTATACCAATAGCTACTTTCACGATCATAAAGCTGACCTGGAAAACCCAGTTCTTGGTCGTCTGTAGCATTTAAAATGACGCGCATTGATCCAAACGGTAAATACTGCCCACGCCAAATCAGCTGCGCACTGGCGTCGGTTAATGCAAGCGGTCTACCCAGATGGTCGTTGTGAAAATATTCGATGCTGGCAGAGTCCCGGTCAGTCACCACCCTCGCAAGCCTGTGTTTATTGGCATAAATAAATTCATTACTATGCTCCGCACCGGGGACATTCATTGCCAGCAGTCGACCGGACTCGTCATAATGAAAATGCTGCACCGAACCACTCACTGATTTTGATACCCGCTGGCCAAGCGCATTATATTGATAGACCGCCGTCGGCTCACCATTTTTGCTTAGCTGCACGAGGCGATTGTGATCGTTATACAATAACTCATATAACTCTCCTGAAAATCGAGTATCACTTTTTACATTACCCGCCTCATCATAAAGAAATGAGCGTGTTCTTTCATCGCTACCCTCTCTCGCAGTTACATCGATCAGACGGTTACTCAGCGGTTCATAGCGATAGTTTTCAGTGAGGGGTGTCTCGGTCCCAAGATGCTGACGACTCAAACGATTACTGATTTTGTCGTAATCATAGCTAATGCTGCCGTAAGCACCGTGAGCCGTTTTAACCCGCTCAACCTCATCAAAGCTAAAGCGCTGATTGTTGTTCACATCATTGACGTCAGATAACTCACTAATATTACTATTTTCATCAAAGACATAACGTAAATTAAGTAGCTCAGCGGAGCCCCGATCAATAATATTAGTTAATCGATAATCTTGATCATAGACAATAGTTCGGCCAATTCCGTTAGCAAAAGTAACAGCGCTCAATGGCCCATATGGCTTGTAGCGTAAACTATTAACAACGGGGCTGTCGTTATTAAAGACTTCAGTAATTTGCCCTGCGGAATCATAAGCATACGAAACACGACGCCCACTTGGATAACTCATACTGGCAACCTGATCGGCCAGGGTGTAGCGATAACTCGTTTGATATTCAACGCCATCGATCGTCGACTTTTTCTTTATGACGTTTCCACGGTGGTCATACCAATACCGCGTTATTCCGCTTTGATCATAAATATAAGCCAATCGCCCCACACCAAAATTTCCGGGGCTCCTATCATCATAAATATAGGTGATATTCTGCTCTGGATTGCTGGGGGCAATTACATGAGTCAACCGATTAAGTGGATCGTAGCGATAATAAATCTCAGTTCCACCAGCATTCAAACGACTGGTTCGATTACCCGCATTATCATAGGTATAACGCGTTGCACCGGTATCGGGGCTGCTTAGGCCATCTAGTTCGCCAAAAGCATTGTATTCATAAACTGTTTGCAAACCTCGCGGGTCGGTAACCGACTGCACTCGCTCAATCTGATCGTAGCTGTAAAACGTTGTTGGGTTGTCCAATAGGTCTGCCGGTGTTTGATCGGGCTCGACCTTTTCGACTAATTGGTCAAAAGCATCAAACGCCTGATAGGTCGCATGCCCTTTTCGATTAATCAGCTGGTTGGGGTTATTATTTTTATCATAATCAATGCGCCGAGCCTGCCCTGAACTATTAAGCGATTTTCGCAGGCGTTTAAGCCCATCAAAAACTCGTGTTTGAACTCTTTGAATTTCACAACCGGCTGCTTGATTGGAAAGATTGCCCGAGCAAATAGTTTCCGTGACCTGACCACCTGCAGCGTTTAAGGAATATTCTATACGCTCGCCTAGGGCATTATAAATTGCAACAAGCCTCTTGCTCACATCATATTCATAGCCAATAAAACTATCATCCGGCATAGTAACTTTAACCAGCTGACCAATTGCATCGTACTCAAATGCTGTGGTTGCATTAAAGCCTTCGAACACTGGATGCTTTACGGTGTAACTAAGCAGCCAGCCTCGAGGGTCGTACTGTAACTGGGTAGTAACATTATTCGCATCCACAATTTTACCAACCTGACCTCGCCCATTGTAATCACTCATCACAATGGTGTGACCCAGAGCGTTACTCACTCGGGTAACGTTGCCTGCTCGGTCATAATCAGTCGTAGTAATATCGTCCACAGCTAAATCGTCACGTGGACCATTAATTTGGCGCTGCGCAACACCGGTACTGCCCGGCTCATCAAAATATTGATAGTCGTAGGTTGATGAACTAGACGTGCTTCGAGGTCGCAACGTGTATTGCCCATGATGCAGTGAGCGAATACCCCCTAGGGCCTGTCCTATAAAGAGCAAATCGGCTGTATCGACTCGACCGTCGCCAGTACCGGCAGGTGCTACGTCGGCAGCCAATAAAGCCACTGCATCAAGCCGCTCTATACCCAACACATGTCGCTGAACGCGTACGTAATCTTCCAATGCTAATACGCCATCGGTACCTTGTTGCGGCGCTACATCCCCAGCTACGATATGCATGCTTGCCGCCACTTGAGCAGCGCCCAAAATTACACTGGAAAAGAGCAAACCATTTGCAATCAATTTTCGGTAACTATTTTTTAAAGGCATAATCTGAGATCCTTCTCATGGATTAATTTTTTCTAGTTATTGGCTTACCCTCATTTCTTATTGCATTTCTTATTGCATTTCTTATCGCATTTCCTATTGAATTGCTAGACAACACCAAACAATCAAATGTCACAAAGCAAGGTCTTTTACTTTAAATTTGTCTAACAATCATTGCACTCAACCCACTCACTTTATTACCATCAATATCGATATATTCGGGCGTCTGTAACCATTCGAACGGATTAGCACCGGCAGCTATTCTTTGCCAGCGAGGCCAACCAATGGCCACCGAAGACAAATCTAAAAATTCAGATTTACCATCAGCATTTAACGGCGCAGCATCAGCCCTAAAAAAGCCATGAGGATTACTTAAAGTAATGATCAAAAGAGAATAATCTTCTAAAGGTTTGTGCTCATAGTGCCAGGCAAGCTGGACATTAGGATCGCCCGTGAGCTTAGTGACGCCAAATGGAATTTTTAAATAATTACTAACCATATCGGCATGATTCACTTTTATCCGAAATGTCACCCCTGCCACTTCGGTGGTAGGCTCAAAGCCCACGTCTACCTTGGTTTGTATAACAACATGCGGCAACGGACCGGCCTCATTCAACCACGCATTTTGATAAATATAGCGCGGCTCCAACGAGGTGACTATTCGCTGCAAATTTGCTGGTTTGGTTGGCAGGCTATCTTGAGGAAGAATCGACAGGCTGTGCTCGCTATAAGCACCAATGTCAGGCATCGTCACGTTAAGCGCGCCCGGGCCCACCGCCATTGGCGGGCTAGCTGGAATTTCAAACGTCAACGGATCAACCATATCAACTATTGCAAGCTTTTGGCCGGCATAGAGTCCAGCTGTCGTTTTGCTAAAGCCCACCCCTAAACTACTCACTGGGTCTGGCTGTACTCGCAACAAGTGACGTATTTTAACTGGGTGTTCAACACCATCACTATCCGTAAATGTAGCGACAGCATTGTTGACGTTAGGCATTTTGTTACGGATCACATCGACCGCAACTAATACAGTGCCACCCGCTCTCACTTCATTTGAAATTGCGTCATAACCCATACACCCAATTAAAAAATTAGCCAAAAAAAACAATGTGCCAATACGTCTCCATGTGTATGGTAATTTTTTGGCAGCCCCTAAAACATTGTATTTATTGCGCGCTGGACGATTTTTTATTTTGTTACTGACCATAGTATGCTCCCTGCACTTTTTTCGTTATAGGTCGAGCTTTCGTGAAAATTTTTTTTCAATCTCTAATCGCATGTAAAAAAAATCGCAGAGTCCTTCTTGCAGCGGCCTGCCCTTGGTGCCGTATACGATAAATCAGGTACTAAAGGCTGATAAATACAGCTATAAACAGGACATTACGAACGGCGATCTTTTAAGAGAATCGACGATTTTTTATAACCGGCATAGCTAAAAGATGGCTAGAAGCCCTTTAATTACCGGTTTTTATAGAAAAAATAGCGTAATCGATTGAACCAATCGACAAGGATATAGCGAGCAGAGTAGCTCTATACATTGAAAAATAACGATGGGTGCCATATCAACCTCCTGTCAAACCGGCTAAGTCATGTGGTTTTTTATCCTACCAAAAAATAAACGCTTGAGGATAAAAATGATTAGCAAACTCCTGCTTGCCACCTGCGATCAGCATACATCTCTCAGCCAGCAAAAGTAAACACGTTTTTAAAATTATTTTCTTTCGCTTCGAGAAATAACACGGCAACTCTGCTACGCGCCTCGAGAGTAGTTATATTGCATTTTGTAATTTCAGAAAAAACTTTTTTCTTGTTTGCCATCGAGTTAAAGCACAGAAATAATAATTTAGTGCAGCCTATGCCAGGTCATCTCACACTCCCCCTTCTCGGTACTAATGTAAGCAGACCCTTCACTCAGAGAAATTGAAAAATCCATGGTTCGATCAACCAATAACGCAAATTGTTGAGCACTCTCAAACGGTACTTGAAAAAACTGTGCATCCAGCGCCTTAAATTTTTCACTGCTTTGGCCCCACCACACATTAGATTTTTCATTAAAACTATAAACCTTCACCTCATTGGCCGCATGCGTGGCTTTTTTTATACGGTCTGCTGCCGGCTCCCCAACATCCAGCCATAGCAGTAACCGGTCATCCAATGTATAAGCGCAAATGTCTGGCTCGTCCGGCTCACTCAACCCTTTAGTAAAATTAATGCCTTCTTGCCAATTAATGCAATAAGCCAGCACGCGCACCATCATTCGCTCTAACGTTTCTGAAGGGTGCTGCGCAATCGTCAAATTAAGCGCCTCATAAATATTTCGATCGAGGTCAGACAGCGCAATTTTTAATTTATAAATCGTGGGCTTCAGTGCCATATATCACTCATTGGTTAGTTAGGTCAGGTAACAGCGATCAATTACAGCCACCAAAATATTCTGAACAGCGCTTCCATTCGGCTTAAGCAATCGCCTTGGCTAATCAGCTTGGCTAATCGGCTTAGCTAGTTTACGCCCTACACCAACAGAAGCTTGGCAAAACTGCAGAAGCTCATGCGCACAATAGCAAGTTGACTAAGTGGTCACATTGGGTAGACTGCTTCACAGCTATTTAGGCCTCCGAAGGACTGACCCCATGGATCAAGTAATTTCAGCACGCGAACAGCAGCGCTTACGAACGCGTGAAGCCATACTAAGCGCCGCCACCGAGCTTTTGGCTATAAAACCTATTGAAGCCATATCAATTAATGAGCTGGTGGCCTTGGCAGGAGTGGCCAAGGGCAGCTTTTACAACCACTTTCCTGAAAAGGATTCACTGGCCAATTTGGCGTCTACACATATTCGCAAACAGTACCAGCGCAAAATTATGGCGCTTAACGCTGGCATAACGGATCCCGCTAGCCAGATAGTGCGGGGCATATGTTCTTTTATTCAAACTTCTATTGAAAATCCCCGACTAGCTGCAGTGCTCCTGCGCGGAGACGATTGGATAACAGCCGGTAACCACCCGCTTAATGAATACATTCAACACTCAATAGAGGCGGGCATTAATCAAAAAATATTTTTAGAGCGTACAAGGCACCATGGCATTATTTTAATTCTTGGCACTTCTAGGATAAGCATAATGCGATTGCTGACCGACAAACCCAGCATTAATGATATTCGACTATTAGCCATTGAAACCAATGTGCTGATTTTGTGCGGCTTTGGGATGGCTTATGAAAGTGCACTTGAGCTATCACAGCAAGCATCCGAGGCAATTATAACGGGAGAAAAATCGCCATAAGCACCCGTCTTAGCTTAATAGGCGAGAAGGCTATTCTGACGCTGTATTTTTGTTTTCAGGAAACATAGAAAATACATCTTTTACTCGCTGCGTACGAAACAAATAAACAAAAATATAAAAATGGATGATTAAAACGATTAGTGTAGCTGTGTGCATATTGAATTCGTGACTGATGCTACCTACAGCAATGGCTGCCACTTGCAATACAGTTGCTGTCAACAATATTAGTCGGCCCTTATGCCAGCCGCGCCTAACCCAATTAGCCGCATCCGCCTTGCGCTTAAACAGCACCAGCACCATAAATAACGCTGGGATACAGGCAAAAAACTCCCAATAAGTGTTAATGGCCAGCCAAGAGACATCAATATTGGCGCCTGACCCGCCACGACCTTTTCGAGAGGCCAATAATGCCAAAGGCCCATATAGGAACTGCCGGGATAAAAAAACCATCACCAGCAACAAAAAGAAACCGGGTTTAACCTGGCCATTATCGTCTAAATCACTGATGTCATAATTCATACCC
>Ga0075469_10000313_pt1 | contig 20550 bp, 16 predicted proteins | sample DEB08_DNA_13_FD_77577 | JGI IMG/M metagenome (GOLD analysis project Ga0075469, IMG submission 77577) | Aqueous microbial communities from the Delaware River and Bay under freshwater to marine salinity gradient to study organic matter... | ecosystem: Environmental > Aquatic > Marine > Coastal ...
CTCAGCCGCGTCACGCTCAGTGCGTAGGGGCCACTGGCCGCCCAGACCACGGCGATGGAGGCGCCTTCGCGGACGGTGGTGCTGCCCCCGTTGGTGACCGACCAGCGGTAGCGTTGGCCCACCAGCGGGCTGGGCACCCGGTAGGTGTAGGCAATACCCGGGCAAATGGCACTTTGCCCCACGATATTGGGCACCGCCGCGGGCAGGGCGAGGACCTTGACGGGGAACTCCGCCACGGGGGTGCAGTAATCGAGCGGATCCTGGGGCACGGCCACCACGGTGTAATCGCCGGGGCCAAAAGTCCAGTTGATGGCAAAGGTCGGGCCGGCGCCGGGGCTGGTCCATACGGTGCTGCCGTCGCTGGCGAGTACCGAGAAGTTGGCCGGAAAGCCAAGGTTGGACTGGGTATTCACGACCGCATAATCGGCCGTTCCGTTTTCGCACACTTCGATGGTGCCCGTCAGGTAGTATTCGGGTTTGATCTGGACACCCAACTGGCCGCTGCCCCCGCAGCCGAGGTAGCAGTTGCTGTAGTCGACGCTCACCTGTTGGGCGGCGTTGGGGATGGGCCCGTTGAACCATTCGATGGTGACGCTGGGCGTACCCTGGCCCGCGATGATGGTGCCGAAGGGCGAGACCGTCCAGTTGAAGGTCGTCCCCTCGAAGGGCGGCACCGAATAGACCGACTGCTCGCCCCGGCAGACCCGTTCCGGCCCGGCAATGGTGACGGCACTGGATACGATGGGAATTTGGATGTAGGCGGCCGTGGTGCAGGTGCTCAGGCTCGGGCAGCCGGCCGTCTCCAGGGTGATTTCGCCGATGGGCCCCGCGCCCCACTGGATGGTGATGAAGTCGTCGGTGCTGCTGCCACCGGCCAGGATGGTGCCGTTGCCGCTGATGTCCCAGTTGTAGGCGCTACAGCCAGTCGTAGCGGTGTAGGTCACGGCAGTGCCTTCGCAGATGGTGGCTACGCAGTCCACAAAAGGGGCATCGTTGCCTTCCACCACGATGGTCAGCCTGCTGGTATCGGCGCATTCGCAGCCGCGGGCAGTGATGAGCGCTACCTCGTAGGATCCCGCCGAGAAATAGGTGTGCTGCGGGTTGGGCAGGGAAGAGCCGCCGCCGTCGCCAAAATCCCACAGGTAGGTCTCGGCGGTGGTGCTTTCGCTGGTAAAGAATACGGGCTGGCCTTCGCAAATTTCCAGGATTCCGCTGGCCCCAACGGGCGGCTGGGTGGTGAAGTCGGCCGTGGGCGGATCGAGGACGTCGAAACAAAAATCGATCTGGGCAAACACCTCACAGCCGAAGACATTGGTATAGAAAAAGGAGTAGGTGGCGCGTCCGGCACCCGCCTCGTCCCAGCGGATGGAAACGGACGTCGGGGCGGAGGTATTGATGTTGATGGCGCCGTTGTGGCCATCGAAAGGAATAAATTGCTGGTTGGCACCAATGACTTCCGCCGGCGTCGGTGATTGCGAAAAGACCACCGCCGAGGATGCGTTGCCGAGCACCTGGAAACAGAGTTGGGTAATGACCGTTCCGTCGTCCAGGGTCATTCCGGCGGTACTGCCCGGGGTATTCCAACCCACGGCAATGCTGCCATCGGAAGTTGGCTGGCCGATCGAGCCCGCGCTGAGGCCCTGAAGCGGCGACACAAAATTCAGCGTTCCCAGGAAGCTGACCATGGTAGGGTCGAAGTTGATGCTGAACTGGAAGCCGAGGATATTGTCGAAATTATTGACGGTGAGGGGCAGGCACACGGTCTGCCCGGGCAGGGCATTGACTTCGGGTAGGTTGAAATTGCCGGTTTCCGGTGGGGTTACCATGTCCAATTGGCCGTTGGTCACCGACCAGTTGCCCTGGGAGGGGTCGATGACCACCGTGGTGCCGCCCGCGTTATCCGTAAGGATGATTTCCGCCAGCGAGAGGGTAGAAACCGAGCCCACGCAGACCTCGTAGCAGTCGGCATTGGTGGTAGTCGGAAAGACGAGGGCGAAAGAATCTTGTTCGCAAGCTGTGGTGTGGGACCCGTAGGCGATGCCGGTCGCGAAGTTGGAAAAATCTTCCACAAAAAAGCTGTACTGGCCGGTCGCGATTTGATTGTTGTCGGGGCTGCTGACCGTCAGGAGGATGGTATAATTGCCGGGTGGCATATCGCACCAGCGCAGGGGTACGTAGCCCTCCGATTGGAATTCGTAGACGACCTCGGCATTGGGGGCGTTGCCATTGATAATTTGCCACTGGTAGAGGTAGAGATCACTCACGGGAAATTCGAGGAACCAGTTGCCGCAGGCGTTGTCACAGCGAATGTACTCATCGCCGTAGATGAAGGCCTGGTCTTGGGCCGTTAGCTGGAGCGACAAACAGGTCACGCTGGCCACGAAGGCCAAACAAAGGGAAGTGAAAAATCGATTCATGGGTCGGAGATATGGAATTGAGTTAGCAATAAACAACCTGGCTTTGCCGGAGGACGAAGCTGGGCTTTTTTTTAACTGATTCCAAAACGTAGTAAAAAACAGGAATGGCGGGCGCCCGGAAGGGCGGCCGCTCAGGGGATAGACCCGGCGAGGTGGCTAATCGCTGCCTGAGGGGGGGATTTGGTGGTTTTGGGGTGGGGTGGGCGAAGACTGCGGGCTGCCAGGAAACACAATAAGCTTCCTCAGGTTACTATCTTTTAACAACTTCCATATAACCAACACCAAGTTCTATAAAGCATTTTTCTGCTTGAAAATGCTCGATAAGTAAACCAAAATGTTGTTCAAGAATAGCGATCAATTTTTTAGTTGAAATATTGCCCAAACTGATCTTCCGTAATCTAGCAGGATGGCCATTTACAAAATGACTGTTTTTGAAATCCGCATCCTTGGTTAGGACAATAAATTCGTTGTCATCTGCGTACCGACTTATGTCTGAATCTTTGGTGTACCAACGTTCGAGGATGGTATTAACGTGTACCGCATGATATCCCTTTGCTTCAAAGAAGCTAACCACTTTGTAAGCAATATGTACATCACAAAGTATTTTGAAAGTCATGCGGCTAAGGTGAAGGTTTGTCCAGAAACAACCAATTTGGCGTATGCCAGGCTAGCCAGCAGGTCATCCTTCTCTAATTCTGGATGGTCCTCTAAAATCTCCGTAAAGGACATTTCGGATAGCATCAAATCCAGGATAACCTCAACGGGCCAACGCATACCTCTGATGCAAGGTTTGCCGTGGCAAATATTTGGATCGATGGTGATTCTGTCTAGATATTCTCGCATGAGTTCACAACGTTTTTGGCATTAGGGATAGTTTCATACCAGCTGCGTAGAGGTAAATATAGCAAATTCAATATATCATTCGTAACCAAGGTTTAGCTTCTGAGCCTCTTTAGTAAGATAATCAAGCTTCTTTTTCCTTTCTAACTTAAAGCTGGATTCATCCTCATCTATTTTTTCACAATCCTCCAGCGCATTTTCCATTTCTTTGAGGTCTTCCTTCGCAAATGCACCAGCAAATTTGAGCAACCCTTCCGGTCTGCCTTCCTGTTTTTTAACGATCAGGGATTTGATAAAATCCAGCAACTTCAACTGTTGTGGTAAGCTCAGTTGACTGATGGAGCGAATAATAGAATCTTGTATCTCAATATTAGTCATGCTATTCCTTATTTAGACTACATATCCACATTTCCAGGGATTCGAATAATGATCTCGCTATTGCTTCGCTTTATAGTCATCGATCTTATTTTTTAACAATATACAACCATTGTGGGAGATGGGTTCAAGGAATACCACATTTTTGCCATTAGGGATCGTTTCCTACCAGCTGTACCCATCATCACGCCGGTAACAACCCCTCGTACACCGCCAGCAACTCGCGCACACTGCGGGCTACGGTGTAGTGTGCACTGATGTAGGCCTTGCCCGCGGCGCCCAGTTGGGCGCGCAGTTCGGCGTCGGCTACCAGGCGGTTCACGGCGGCCGCCATCGCTTGCGGATCGCGGGGGGGGATGAGGAGGCCCGTTTCGTTGTGGATGGCCAGTCCGCGGTTGCCACCAATGTCCGTCATGATTGTAGGGCGGGCCAGGAACAAACTTTCGAGGAGCACTTTGGAGAGCCCTTCTCCTTTGACCGAGGGCAGCAAGCTGAGGTCGCAGGCTTTAACCAATGACAAGACATCCTGGCGGAAGCCCGCAAAAACCACCCGCTCGCGAATACCCTGGCGGGTCAGCGCCGTGAGGGTTGCCGGGCTGTTGAGGCCCCGCCCAATGAGCAGGAAGCGCGCCGGGCTGGCCGGTGGCAGCAGGCTGATGGCGTCGAGCAAGTAGGGAATACCTTTCATGGCCCGGGCATTGGCCACTACGGCCACGACGACGGCGTCGGCCGGAAATTGGAATTCGCTAAGATCACCGGCAGGCACATCGGCGTACCAGGCGGGGTCGTGGCCCTTGCTCACGGTCACGGCTTTGCCTTTGGGGAAGAAAAGTTGGTGGTCGAACACCTCCCTGACGGCATCGGATACGCAGGTGATGGCATCGACGCGTGGGTGCAGGTGGGTGAGGTAGTTGGTGGGGTCCCACCAGTGGATGTTGCCGGTGTAGCCGCGGTAGGTGACTACCTTCACGGGCAATCCGCGGGCGGCCCGAATGCCGTTGCTGATGGCTTTGTTGTTGAACAGGTGGATAATTTGCCGGTCGTGGTCGACAATTTCCTGGCGGATACGGCGCACGGCCTCGCGGTCAAACTTGCGCTGCGGATGGTAGTCGATCACCCGGATGCCCGCCTCCCGGAAGCGCGCCGCGTAGGGCGTGTGGCCGTAGGTCATCACGTGCACGTCTACGCCGGCCTGGTGGAGGCCGATGAACAGCTCTCCCTCCGGTCGGACGGCATTTATATTGTCGTCGTAATCACTGACTACCAGTACCCGCATCAGCCCCGGTGGTTTAGTTGGTCGGATAAATACTTACGTCCGGCACCGTGCCCATCGCGACGTCTTCCACATCGGAAGTTTCGTAGGGCTCGTAGACGGCATCACCAAAGAGCTTGACAAACGAGAGGTGTACCCGTTCCACGTATACATTGAGGGCTGCCTTGGCGCTGTTGAGCATGGCGTAGTTGCCGCCGCGGATGGTGGCCAGCCCCAGGGCGTCGTATTTTTTAGGATTAGCGCCATCGTCTACCGTAGCCAGGAAGTCGACCATTTCGGAAAAGACACCTTTGCGCTGGTATTCCGGGTGAATACCGAAGGCGACCCCCTTCACGAGTTTGGGTTTGCTCATCTTGAGGTTGAAAAAAAAGCGGGGCATTTTCCACCACTTCAGCTGGCCTTTGGCAAATTTGAGCGACAGGTTAATATCGGGCATGAGGGCACAGAAGCCTACCGGTTTCCCATCGGCGAAGGCGATACACGTCAGCAGGGGATCCATCACGGGCTTCAGTTGCTTGAGCATCTTATAGAGCTGCACCCCTTCCAGGGGCTTGAAGTGGGGCATACTGGCGAAAGCCTCGTTGTACACCTGGGCGAGGTATTCGCCTTCGCCACGGAGGTCGTTGATGCGAATGCTGCGCGACTGCACGTGGTACCTTTCGCGCACCCGGTCGGCAATGGTGGTCAGGCGTTGGTAGGCAATGTCTTCTACCTGGCCACCAAAGGTGAAGATCTGCTCCATGGGCAGGTAGCCGCGCTGGTCCAGAAATGCCCGGTAGTAGGGGGGGTGGTAGTTTTCGTGGTACAGGGGCGGATGCCACCCTTTGATGAGGAGGCCCCAGAACTTGTCGCGCTCGCCGAAGTTGACGGGCGCATGGATGGTGTCCATACCCGCCCGCAGGAGGAAAGCCTCGGCCTCGTCGAAGAGGCGATTGGCCGCCGCTGCGTCGTTGACACACTCAAAAAAACCGATGCCACCTTCCCGGCGGTCGCGCTGGGCATTGCGCCTGGCGTCGATGAAGGCTGCGATCCGACCAATGGCTCGGCCAGCATCGTTATAAAGGACCCACTGTTTGGCCTGGCCACTTTCGAGGGCTTTGTTCTTGTCGGCGTTGAACACATTTTCAACATCTCCCTGCAGGGGAGCTATCCAGTGGGGGTCGCGCGCGTAGATGTAGTGCGGTACCTGGTGGAAGGCTTTCCAGTCGGCAGGGGTCGTGACTTCTTTTAATTGCATAGCAAGTCTGGTAAATTTGTGCGTAAAAGTAGTATTTTTAAGGGAGTATACGTATACCAACCATGCAGTTCTACCAGCTCGAGGCAGCTTTGGCCCACCCTACAACCGTGCAGCACCTGGTGCTCAGGGGGCAAAACCTGCGCAAGGTGCCGGCCAGTATTTGGCTTAAGTTCCCCCACCTGATCAGCCTCGATCTCCGCGACAACCAACTGCGCGAGCTGCCGCCGGAATTGGCCCTGTTGACTGGTCTGGAACGGCTCTACCTCAGCCACAACCGGCTCATCAGCCTGGCCGCACCCCTGAGGTGGCCGCAACTCCGACATCTCGACGCCAGCCACAATCGCCTGCGCGAGGTGCAGCTTTCCGGAATGGCGCACCTGGAAACCCTCGATCTCAGCCACAACAAACTGACGCAACTGCCAACGGGGATTTCCACGGCGCAGCGCTTGTTGCACCTGCACCTCGCGGAGAATAAGCTGCCGGATTTGCCCGACCTGCAGGCCGGATTCCCGCAGTTGCAATACCTCAATGTGGCCGGGTGTGGACTCTCCCAATTGCCAGCGCTGCCGCCCCTCCTCTACGCGTTGGTGGCCAACCGCAACCGCCTGCAACAGGGGCCGCCCAACTGGCGGCAACTCACGGTCTTACAGCGCCTGGAGCTGGCGGTTAACCCCCTGGGGGTGGAACTGTCGGAGCTGGCGTCGTGTTCCCAACTCCGCTACCTCGACGTGCGGCGCACGCCTACGCGCTGGCCTTCGCCTACGGCGCTGGTGGCTCAGCTTCCGCTGTTGCAGCATGTGTTTGGTGGGTTTCCAAAAAGGAGCGGGGTTCATTTGCAGGATTTTTTGACGGCTACCAGCAAGAATCCTGATCCAGCCAGCCGGGTAGCCTGGTGGGCCCTGTGGCGGGGCGAACGACCCGCTGATCTGGCGCCGGTTCACCAGGATTTGCTGTGGGCCAGCCTGACCCACGACCGGCCCCCGTTACTTCGCCTGGGCGCACACCGCGAGTTGGTGCGCCGGTTCCCGACCAGGGCCCGGCAAATTCCGCAGGAGAAATGGTGGATCGCCGGCGAGCTGGCCACGGATGAGGTTCAGCTGCGCGAATGGCTACAGGCCGCCCACGTTGCGCTGGCCAGCAGCCCGGCTGCGGCTACGGGAATCCTCCTGGGCCACCACTTTCCGACTGCGGTTGTACCGCCCACCACGGCCCTGCCCATCCTGGCGGAACGCGACCTGCTGCGCTGGCTCGACCAACGGACGGGCCGCTACCTGACCCACAGCACGGACGCGGATCAATTGGCCAATATCCGGCGCCTGCTGCAGGCTGCTGATCGGGGGAGTTTCCTGGTGGCTACCCAACTGCTGCGGGCCCACGGTACACCTGATGCCGTTTTGGAGCTGCTTTTAAAAGAATGGTCGGCCACTGCTGCGGCCATCCGTGCCGACTGGGCCGACTTGCTGTTGCCCTACCTGCCGGCCGACCTGCAGATTGCTCTCCTGGCCGATCTGCCGCTGGCCGATCGCCCCCGTCGGCGGGGACGGGAAAGGCAATGGTGGACCGGCTGGTGAGGGGGTAAAGGCGGTGCGGAAAGGTTGTTTTTAAAAAATCGACAATTTCGACTTGGAGGTCAGCAGTTCCAGGGTGTGCATGCCCAGGATCGAATTGCCCTTGGCGTTGAGGCGCGGGCTCCAGACGGCCACGCTGTAGAAGCCCGGGTACACCGCCGCGATGCCGCCGCCAACCCCACTCTTGCCGGGGAGCCCGACTTTGAAGGCAAACTCCCCGGATTCGTCGTAGAAACCGCAGGTGAGCATGAGGGCGTTGAGGCGTTTCAACTGGCTGCTGGTCAGGTCGGGGATCTGGCAGTTCAGCTGGTTGCGGCGGGCAAAGAGGTGGAAGGCGCGCGCCAACTCCGTGCAGCTCATCTCGATGGAGCAGTAGTGGAAATACAAATCCAGGACGTCGCGGGGGCTGTTGTGCAGGTTGTCGAAGGATTTGAGCAGAAAGGCCAGCGAAGCGTTGCGGAAGCCCGTCGCAAATTCAGAAGCGGCCACTTTTTTGTTGTAGGCAATGGTGCTGTTGCCCGTCAGTTCGTGCATGAACCCCAGCATTTCGGCGTAAGGGTCGCGCAGGTGGCTGAGCAAAATGTCGGCCACCACCAGGGCGCCGGCATTGATGAAAGGATTGCGTGGCTTACCCGCCTCGTATTCCAGCTGGACCAGCGAATTGAAGGGGTTCCCCGACGGCTCTACGCCCACGCGTTCCCACAGTTGGTCGCCGATCAGGCCAAAAGCCGCCGCCGTGGCGAATACCTTGGAAATACTCTGGATCGAGAAGCGTTCTTCACTGTCACCGAAGCAGTAGCGCGACCCGTCGAGAAAGTCGAGGGTGATGCCGTACTTATCGGGATCGCGGTTAGCCAACTCAGGAATATAGCTGGCCTGCTGCCCTTGCCCCTGATAGCGGGCAACTTCGGCGGCAATGTGCGCCAGCAGTTTTTGGTAGTCCAGCGTTTTGGCAGCCATGATGCTAGAAGCGGAAACCGACGGATGCCTGGAGCGAGAAATTGGTGTCTTGGTCGTTGCGGGTCTGGTAGCTGTTACCCGGGCCCAGTGCCACGGGAGAAATATCCTGCTCTTCATTGGTCATGTCCGTCAGGCCGAAGTTGCCGCGTACGCCCAGGTAGAGGCCCTGGCGCACGTAGAATGCCAGTCCGGCGTTCAGCCCAAAATCCAGGGTCTTGAATTTCTTGCCGTCGTTGGGTGCCGACTCGTAGTAGGCGTTGATGGATATCGGGCGGATAGCGGCCAGGGTGTTCAGCGAAATAGGCGTACCCTGAATGATGGCGTCAATGCCCCGTTCCTTGCTGTAGTAGGCATATTCTACGCCGGTGGTGAACTCAGGTACGGGGGTGCCCGCCTGCGTCGTGCCAGAAAATGTAATGCCGCCGCTGCCACTGCTGCCGATGAGGATACCCGCGCTGGCCCCCGCTTCCAATTCTAGCTTACCTACTTTATAATAAACCATTAAAGGAATATCGATGTACGAATTGGAGATACTGATGTCCGAACGTCGTTTGCCATTAGCGTAGATGATGGCGCCCGTGTTTTCCACGTAAAAGGAAAAGTAGGAAGGGCCGTCGTAGCCGTACTGGGTGCCTTTCTGGCTGTACATCAGTTCGGCCTTTAGGCCAAACAGGTCAGTAATAGAATAGACCACCGTAGCGCCAATGTGGAAACCCGTGTTGGTGCTGAAGGTTTCGTTGCTGGTTTCTTCGGGGCTATCAAAATTGTTGAAGTTAAGACCCGCTTTGAAACCACCAGAGAATTCACCCTGAGAGAAAGCCAGGCTACTGGCCAGCAGGAGCACAATAAGAAGGGACAATGGACGCATAGTTATATGTTTTTAAACGGGGTGCAAGATACAAGTAAATTCAACTTAAGTGACAGGACAAAAATAAAGTTGATCGCCATGTTTTGGCCCAACGATTTAAGCGCTGCAAACCGGATTACGCTTTAAAGGACCTTTCGCAATAAGATACGGTTGGTCAGAATATCTCCTTTTTCTTTGAACCCGACGATGTGAAACTCCCGGCGCAAGGCGAAGAGGAGCATATTGGTGTGGGCATTACGGGTTTTGAAGGTCACGGTTTTATACCTCTGCTGGCGGGCCCAGTCTTCCTGGGTTTGTGCCAGCTTAAGCGCTATATTTCGGCGGCGGTAGCTGGGCTGCACACCGCCCAGCCAGGCGTAAAATTCACCGTCCCTTTCGTAACCGACGTTGAAACCCACGGGCTTGTCGTCCGAGTAAGCCACCAGGATCAGGTGCGGCATCTGGAGCAGGCGTCGCTTGTATTCGGCGAGCCCCGGCGGATCAATGAATTCGGGAATGCGCCGCGAAACCGCTACTGCGGTAGCCATATCGGCGGGTTGAATCAGGAGTTGTGCCATTTTCTGTACAGGTAGTAAGCACAAAAGTACTTTTATTCCGACAAACATGCCGCTAGAAAAGATCGGATGTCGGTCGTCAACTGCTGCAAGGCCTGGTGTTGGGTATACATCATGTGGCCGCCTTCGTAATATTGCATTTTTACGCGATCCACCAGGATGCCGTGGCGCTGAAAAGTGTATTCGGCATCGAAAAAAGGGGTCACCAGGTCGTAGTAGCCGTTGGCAACCAGTACGCGCAGGGCCTGGTTGGTTCGCATAGCGGCACTCAGTTGGGGCGCTACGTTGACGTAGGCAGGCTCCCAACCGGTTCCAGGTTGACTCTGGCCCCAATTCCAGGCGGGATAAATTTGCCGGTTTGAGGTCAGGTAGGGGCGTTCCATCAGGACGCCCAAATTTTGGGCAAAGTGGGTGTTCATGGCGGCGGTGTAAGCGCTGCTGATCGCCGCACTGGCAGCGTCATCGTGGGTGGGGCCGTCCGCCGTTTGGTCGTATTCCTGGAGCGTATAGCGGCTGTCGAGTCCGCCCAGGGTCAGTCCTTGTGGACGGAGGAGTTCTTTGCGAAAGCGCGGCGCCGTCACCCGCAGGTTCGACCGCAGAATATAGTCCGTTTCCAGTCCGGTAAAATTATGTAACCGCTCGGCAATGACCTGCTGTTTTTCGGTGGTCAGGCTGCTGCCCCGGAGCAGGGCAGGGGCGTACTCGTCGTAGACGAACTGGCGGGCTGCCTCCACAAAGGGAGCCAGTTCCTGGCCCTGGCCAGCCTTGCCGTGGTACCAGGCCGTCGCTGCCATCGTGGGCAGATAGGTCAGGAAGGAGATGAGGTTGTTGGGTTCTGGTGTAGAGCCGGTGTAGTCCAGCGCCTGGGAAATGAGCACCAGTCCGTTCAGCGCCATGTCCTGCCCGTCGCGATGGAGGGCTGCTGCTACTCCGGCCGCCCGGGTGGTGCCAAAACTTTCGCCAGCAATGAATTTAGGTGCATTCCAGCGTTGGTTTTTGCGCACCCACTCCCGGATAAAGTCGGCGATCGACTGCGCATCTTCGGTCAGTCCCCAGTAATTACTGGTTTTTCCTGCGGGTAACACCGTGCTGTAACCCGTACCCACGGGGTCTACAAAAACAAGATCCACGAGGTCGAGCAAGCTGTAAGGATTATCGATGATGGGGTAGGGGGCAACACCATCGTCAGCGTTGGCGGCGCTCGCTACCTGGGCCAGTTTGGGGCCAAAGAGGCCCATGTGCAACCACACCGAGGCGGAGCCCGGACCACCGTTGAAGACGAACATGACGGCGCGCTCTTGCGGGCGTGCTACGCCGTCCAGGAGGTAACTCACCGACCAAATGGCGGCGGCAGGCTCGTCTTTTTCGTTTTTCAGATAAGTCTCTCCGGCAATCGCGGTGTAGTTCCTCTTGCTGTTCCCGAAGGCCTGCTGGTGGTGACTGGTAAATTGTACGGGATCAGTTTGCGCGGCCAGGTTGGTAACCCCCCACAGGAGCAGGATAATCGGTAGGTATGTTTTCATAAACGAACGGTTTGATCCTATTTTATTTGATAAAGTCGGGTGCTCTAAATTAAAGGGAGGCGCCCTGTTCTCCCCCTGGGGTACTTTTCCAGCGTTGACCAACAAGAAATCACCAGGATTTACAGCGGAGCGCATTGTTCCTGCAACCACGCCCGTTCTGCCGTATCCTGCAGCAGCGGGAGCAGGTTGTCCAGCACCAATTGATGGTACGCATTGAGCCAGTCCACTTCCGATTGGGTGAGCAATTCCAGCTGCATCAGCCGCCGGTCGATGGGGAAAAGGGTGAGGGTTTCAAACCGCAGGAAATTGCCGTAATTCGTCGCCTGGTCGGTTACACACAACATCAGGTTTTCGGTGCGAATGCCGTAGTGGCCCGTGCGGTAAAACCCCGGTTCGTTACTCGTGACCATACCCGGCACGAAGGCGGTGCTGCCCCGGCTGGTTACGGCGCTGGTGGCAAAGCCTTGGGGCCCTTCGTGGACATTGAGGAAGAAGCCGACGCCGTGGCCCGTGCCGTGGCCGTAGTTGAGTCCTTTCTGCCAGAGGAATTGCCGGGCCAGGGTGTCCAGTTGAGCGCCTCCCGTTCCGGTAGGGAAGCGGGCCTCGGTCAGGGCGATCATCCCCTTTAGTACCAGGGTAAAATGTTCGCGTTGGTCGGCAGAGGTAGGCCCCAGGGCTACGGTGCGGGTAATATCGGTGGTGCCATCCAGGTACTGTCCGCCGCTGTCGAGCAGCAACATGCCGGTCGGTTGTAGGGTGGCGCAGGTTTCGGGTTCGGCGTGGTAGTGAACGATAGCGCCATTGGCCTGGTACCCGACAATAGCGGGAAAGCTCTCGCCGAAGTAGTCGGGTTGCTGGCTACGGTACTGCGCCAGTTGTTGGGCAACGGTCACCTCTGTGACGGGCTGCTGCCGTGCCAGGTTGGCTTCCAACCAGCGAAACAGGCGCAGGAGCGCCACGCCATCCTTGCGCATAGCCTGGCGCAGGTGGTCGATTTCGGTATTGTTTTTGACCGCTTTCATGGCCACCACGGGGCTGCCGGTTTCCAGCAGCTGCTTGTCGGCCAGTAAGCCAAAAAAGCGGTAGCTCAGGGTAGTGGGGTCAATGGCCAGGAGGTCGGCGGAAGGGAATTGCCGCAGGGCGGCTTCGACTTCCTCATATGCGGCGACGGTTACGTGGGCGGCCGCCATTTCGGTTTGTAGTGCGGCTGGCAAACGGTCAGCATCGACAAACCACTGGGCGTGGTCCTGGCCCACCAGGAGGTAGCTGATGCAGACGGGGTTGAAGGCTACGTCGGCGGCCCGGATATTGAGGGTCCAGGCAATGTCGTCGAGAGCTACCAGTAGCACTGCCGAGGCCTGCTGGGTCTTTAGCCACGCCTGGATGCGGCCCAATTTTTGTTCGCGGCTTTCGCCGGCATAAGTAGCGGAGAAAGCAAAAACAGTACTGCGGGGTCGGGCTGGCCGGTCGGGCCAGCATTCCTCCGCCAGGTCGTATTCCGCCACGATTTTAATGCCCTGGGGCTGGAGTTTTCTTTGCAACTGGCGGGTCTGAGCCAAAGATACCACCCGCCCGTCGATACCCAATTGGCTGCCAGCCGGTAAGTTGGTGGCCAACCAGGCGATGTGTTCCGGGGCGTGGGGTACGTTTTGCCGCTGTAATTTGACGCCGGTACCTGCCAGTTCACTTTCGGCCTGGATGAAGTAACGGGAGTCAGTCCAGATATCCGCATCCTCGGGCGTAACAACCAACGTCCCGGCCGAACCGGTGAAGCCCGAGAGCCAGGGCCGGGTTTGCCAACGGGGCGCTACGTATTCGCTTTGGTGGGGGTCGCTGCTGGGTAACAGGTAGGCGGCCAACCCGTGGGTAGCCATCGCGGTGCGGAAGGCCATCAGTCGGGCCGGGATATTATTCATAACTGAAAGATCGTGAAGAAAGGCTTAAAGCTAGGGAAAATCGTTCACCTTTAAGTACATTAGCAAAGAATCCTTCGGTGTTAGCAAAAATCGCGCCATTTTCTGAACAAAACTTGCGCCCCGCCGTAAACTGATGTAAATTACGATTTGTTAGGGAACTACCAGTCGCAATTATCTCTTATCACAATCCAAGCAAATTCCCGTCATGCTCAAGCAGACGATAAGTCAAAAAATGCTCCAAAAGCTGTCACCGCAGCAGATTCAGTTGATGAAGCTGCTGCAGGTACCTACGGTGAATTTGGAACAACGCATAAAAGAAGAACTGGAAGCCAACCCGGCCCTGGAAGAGGGGCTGAAGCAGACCGATGAGGTAACCGATGATTTCGGAGAAGGCAGTGAAGACAGTGGCGAAGAAACTTTCGAACTGGATGACTACCTCCAGGAATACATTGACGACGATCCTTCTTCCTACAAGCTACGTGCCGATAATTACAGCAGCAATGAAGACGAGAAACACGTACCCATCGCTACCCAAAACACTTTCCACGATTACCTGGAGCAACAACTGGGGCTCCTGCGCCTGAAAAGCGAGGAAGAACAAATCATTGCCCGGCAGATTATCGGCAGTATCGACGAAGATGGCTACCTGCGCCGCAGCACGGCAGCCATCCTGGATGACCTCATGTTTGCCCAGAATATTTTTGCGAAAGAGGATACCGTCAAGGCTATTCTGGCCAAAATTCAGCGGTTTGAACCGCCCGGCATTGGTGCCTACGATCTGCAGGAATGCCTCTTGCTACAGTTGGATTTTAAACTGGAAGACAACACCGAACTGGAAGATGAAGATATCATTAACCTGAAAAGGGCCCGCCTGATTGTGCGCAAATACTTCGATGCCTTCACCAAAAAACACTACGACAAACTGCAGAAACAGCTCGATATCAGCGCCGAAGAACTGAAGGCCGCCATTGGAGAGGTCATTAAGCTCAACCCCAAACCCGCCAGCGGTTATTCGGTAGCCAACGAGCGTACGGCGCAGTATGTCACCCCCGATTTTTTTATCTACTACCGCGATGACGAACTGGAACTGGAACTCAATTCCCGCAATGCACCCGACCTCCGGGTCAGCGACCAATACCGCGACATGCTGCGGTCCTATCGCAACAAGTCCCGGGCCGGGAAGCCCAACCGGGAGCAGAAGGAAGCGGTGGTTTTTATTAAGCAAAAAATCGACTCCGCCAAGTGGTTCATCGATGCCATCCTCCAGCGCCAGGAAACCATGTACAACACCATGTACACCATCATGCAATACCAGTATGATTTTTTCCTGACCGGCGACCTCAAGCGGCTACGCCCCATGATCCTGAAAGATATTGCCGACATCACCGGGTTGGATATATCCACCATCTCGCGGGTGGCCAACAGCAAATTTGTGCAAACGGAATTCGGCACCTTCCGGTTAAAAGAGTTTTTCTCGGAAAGTATGAGCACCACCGATGGCGAAGATGTTTCGACGACCGAAGTCAAAGATGTGCTCAAAGACGTCATGGAAGCCGAAGACAAGACCAAACCCCTGAGCGACGAAAAGCTGATGGAAATCCTGCGCGAAAAGGGTTACGACATCGCCCGCCGGACGGTAGCCAAATACCGCGAGCAGCTCGGGGTGCCAGTGGCACGGTTGCGCAAGGAATTGTAAAGAAATTAACCTGCCCTTTTTAATCAAATCGGCACCAATGCGCTAATGCAAGCTTAAATACTGTACATGAAAAATAGGATGCTCCTCTTTCCGCTGACTTTTTTGCTCGCTTGTACACCGGGAAATACCGACCCGGCAGAGACACAAAGCAAGGAGGAAACAGCTGTCGATACGACCACCGCCGTAGCGGATGTAACAATGGCCACACCAACCGACTACCCCGCGGTTTCAACGTTGCCAAAGGATACGACCATTGTGCCGCCAGCGGGATGGTCCAGCCTGGGCATGGCCACCGGCGACCTCACCAAAGATGGCCTCGCCGAAAAAGTGGTGGTTTATGATACCCCGGTAACGACCGATTTTGGGACGGCCCGTCAGCTCTACATCTACCAGCAAAAAGATGGGCGTTGGCAGCTGTGGCAAAAGATCAATGGTGGTATTCTGCCCAGTGAGAACGGGGGTATGATGGGCGATCCCTTCGAAGGTATCACCATCGAACGCGGAACCATTGTCATCACCCATTTTGGGGGCAGCCGTCAGAAGTGGACTTATACCCACCGTTTTCGCTACCAAAACGAGCGGTGGGAACTCATCGGTGCCTCCGTGCTGGCAGGCGCGCCCTGCGACGCTTGGGATCAATACGATTACAACCTCTCTACCGGCAAAGTGGAAGTAGCACATACCAAAGAGGATTGCGACACGAAAAAAGAAGAATCCCGGAAAGCGACCTATACGCACCGCACCCGTCCGTTGCCACAGTTGGCGGGCTTCGAGCCTGGCAACAACGAGGTGAAACTGCCCGCGCCGGAGGAGGCTTTTTATTATTGATAGGTTAGCGGAGCCCGCGGCGGCAAGCTACTACCGGAATCCACGAAATGTTTTAATTTTATTATTACAAAAATATTTGTTATTTTAACAAAAGAACGGTATTTTTGTAATTCCCAAGAGCAAATGGACTGTTTGCTCGAATCATCGGTAAATACCCTCACGCAGTCCGTGAGTTCAATTCAGCGGTTTTTTTTTAACGCATTGCTGGTTCCCTCGTTCGCGAAGGAAGGTATAGAGGCGTGCCTTTGCCACAGGTGTGGTGAGGGTGTGCGGTGACTAAGGCCCCAAGGGTGGGGCCCCGCCCTGGCGGGGCTCTGTGCTCCCAAGTCTCTCTTCCCACCTCCGACTTCCGACTTCGAGCGCCTTTCCTCCTCCGGCACGCCCGGGCGTGCCACCTCCTCCAAAGGAGGACTTTTGACCGTCCGTATTCCGGCTTTCCGTTTACACCTTTCCACCCTTACACGGTCTAAAACTTCCGACTTCCGACTTCGAGCTACTTCCGACTTCGAGTTGGTTCTCGCGCCTGCCACGTCTTCAGCGTTGCCTGCCACGTCTTCAGCGTGGGCGCATGCGGGAGGATGGCTACGCCAGATGTTGTCCTCGCCCTACTTTTACACTTTTACACTTTTCCACCCTTACACGGTCTAAAACTTCCCACTTCCCACCTCCGACTTCCGACTTCGAGCCCCTCTTTTCCACCGACCCAACCTTTACACTTACCCCCAACCTTTACACTTTCACACCTTTTAGGCCATCCGCACCATCCGCGGATAAAACGCCCCCAGGACCTCCACCAACTCCGTCTGATTAGCCATGACGGTATGGATATCTTTGTAGGCCATCGGCGCCTCGTCAATCCCGCCGCCGATGAGGTGGATGCCGTGGTCGGCCAGGTGCTTGCTGACTTCGCTTTGGGTCAGGCTTTTCTTGGCGGCGGAACGCGACATCAGCCGCCCCGCCCCGTGGGAAGCCGACTGCAGCGAAGCAAAATTACCTTTTCCGCGCACGATGAAGCCCGGCGCCGTCATGGAGCCAGGTATGATGCCCAGTACGCCCTTCCCCGCTGGCGTAGCGCCTTTGCGGTGTACGATCACCTCGCGCCCGTCGGCGAGGTGTTCCTTCCAGGCAAAGTTGTGGTGGTTTTCGATGCGAGCCAGCGGCTTTTCGCCCAGCGCTTTGGCCAGCCGGCGATGAATATGGTCGTGACAGGCCGCTGCGTAGTCGCCAGCCAGGGTCATGGCGGCCCAGTATTCGTGGCCCGCTTCCGAGTCGAGCGTCAGCCAGGCCAGGTGGCGGGCCTCCTTTGGCAGGCGGCAGGTTTTCATGGCCACTTCCGTATAGTGTTTGGCAATATTGGCCCCCATTCCCCGCGAGCCGGAATGCGACAAAACGGCGAGGTATTCCCCCAGTGGTAAATTCATGCCGTTGTCGGCTGCCGTGATGTTGGCGATGCCGAATTCCACGAAGTGGTTGCCGCCGCCCGATGAGCCTATTTGCTGGTAGGCTTTATCGCGGTTGTCCCGGGCGACTTTCACGTACTTGAATTCGTCGCGGCTGAAGATCGGGTCATCCATTGGCCGTTCAAAAGCTTCAAAGCCGAAGCGGGTATGTTCGCCCAGCAGGTGCTTGAATTTGTCCTTTTCGCCCACCAGCAATTGTGGCGGAAGCGCGTAGATGCTCAAACACATGCGGCAGCCAATATCGACCCCCACTCCGTAGGGGATAACGCTGTTTTCGGTGGCCAGCACCCCGCCAATCGGCAAGCCATAGCCCTGGTGGGCGTCGGGCATGAGGGCACCCTGCACGGTAATGGGCAGCCGCATGGCCGTATACATCTGGTCTTTGGCGCCTATTTCAATCTGCTCGTCGCCATAAATTGGAAATTCCCGGGCGTTTTTCGCCAGCTCAAAGGGTTTGTTCGCGGCGGCTTCCGATTGCTCATTCAGGATGACCTGGGCAATGCGCTCCCAGCCAGCCACCGTGCGGAAGGACTCCGGGTGGGCCAGTACCTGTTGCAACATGTTGAGCACCCATTCCTGGGGCTCGCGGCGGAAGTGTTCGTAGGCTACATTGATGGCCAGGCCAATAAGTTTGCCTTCCGGGTAGCCAATTTTTTGGAGCTGTTTCCCGCGCAATTTTAACTTTGCCATGATTTTTGCGTTAGAGCCTGCCGGGGGGCTTAAAGCGGCCCGCCGGGTAAGCTTGCGACAGGTAAAATACAAGTTATGCATTTAACAAGTTCCATCACCACACAATTTCACGAAAACAGCAACCATGATCCAGCCTTCCTACGCCACGGGTATTGATGGTTGCCGCGCCGGTTGGCTGGTGGTTCGGTTCGATGGCCAGCTGGCTGACCTGCAGCTTTCGCTGACCTTGCCGGCCGTGCAAGCGGACGCACCCCCACCGGGCCTGATCTTTATTGATATGCCTATCGGACTGCTGAGTAGCGGCCCCGTCGGACGAACCTGCGACCAGCTCGCGCGCCGCTACCTGAGCCCGTTGCGACACAGCAGTGTTTTTACGCCGCCTTGCCGGGCCGCCACCTATACGCCTAAAGCAGCAGCCAGTGCCGTCAATTTCCAGCATACCGGCAAGAAACTATCCCAGCAATCACTGAATATTGTCCCCAAGATCAGGGACCTGGATGAATTTCTACAGCAGCAACTCCCTGCCGAGCAGTTGCGGTGGCACGAGGCCCACCCCGAAGTGGTATTTGCAGCGCTGAATCATCGCCAGCCCCTGGCGGCCACTAAAAAGACTGCTGCGGGTCAGGCCCAACGATTGGCTTTACTGGCGCCCTTTTTTACGGATATCGCCGCCTGGTGGCCCGCAGCGCTGCGGCAGTATCCCCGCAGCCAGGTGCAACCCGACGACGTGCTCGACGCCCTCGCGCTGGCAGTGGCTGCCTGGCTGTGTGCTACGGGCCAGGCCGTGCTGCAGCGCCTGCCCGCCCAACCGCCAGTGGATGACACGGGGTTGTCGATGCAGATCGTTTTTGCCCGGGTCAGGGAATTTGAGTAGCTTGTCATGCCATGTTACTGGCCGGGGGAGCCCGTACTGTACCTGGCCGGCGGGTGCAATTCGCGCTTTCCGGGCAGTTGTTTACCATCCTTTAAGTATTGTCCCGCCGCTTACCGCTAATTAGTGACAAAAAAAATCCTGCTTCATGTCAGCACGTTTCCGTTCGGTATTGTTCTGGTCGATCATTACGGCCGCCTTCATCGGCCCCGGCACCGTCACCACGGCCGCCCGGGCGGGTAGTGGTTTTGGCCTGAATTTGTTGTGGGCACTGCTGTTTTCCGTACTGGCGACTCTGGTCTTACAGGAAGCAGCAGCCCGGCTGACACTGGGTGCGGGCCAGCCCCTGGGCGAAATTATTGGCCGCTACCAGGGCCAGAGCAGCCATTGGGTGGGGCCGTTGTTGTTTGGCGCGGTAGCGCTGGGTTGCGGGGCCTACCAGGCGGGGAACCTGCTGGGCGCTTTTGCGGGGTTGAAACTGTTGGGAATCAGCAGCAAGTGGTGGCTCGCTGGCTTGGGCCTATTGGCCGGGGCCTTGCTCTGGACCGGAAGCACCAAACTCATTACCCGCACCCTGGCGATGATCGTCGTGCTGATGGGGGTCGTATTCTGCTGGGTGGCCTTTGGCGCCGACACCCTCCCCGAGCAGTGGCTAACGGGCCTGGTTCCCCGGATACAAAACGATTCGCTTTTGGTAATCATTGGTCTGGTGGGAACCACCATTGTGCCCTACAACCTATTTTTGGCTTCGGGCCTGAGCCAGGGGCAAGGGCTAAGCGAAATGCGATTTGGTTTATTGACGGCCATCCTGGTCGGTGGGGGTATTACGCTAGCGGTCATGCTGACCGGCACGACCGTCAGCGGCGCCTTCAGTTTCGAGAGTCTGGCCGCAGCGTTAGACACCCGCCTGGCTGGCCGGGGGCACTTGCTCCTGGGGCTGGGGCTTTTTGCGGCGGGCCTGAGCAGTGCGGTAACCGCCCCCCTGGCGGCGGCCATCACGGGCCAGAGCTTGCTGGGTTGGGGCAAAACGGGCTGGTCGGCCACCGGCCGTTACTTCCGGCTGACCTGGGGTATTATCCTGGCTGCTGGCCTGCTCTTTGCCCTGACCGACGTCAAGCCGATTCCCGCGATCATCGCCACCCAGGCCGTCAACGGGATTATTTTGCCACTGGTAGCCGTCTTTTTGTTGCTGGCGGTCAACAACGCCAAAATCCTGACGGCACCCTATCGCAATCCCTCCTGGTTGAATATCCTGAGCGTGCTGATCGTGGCGGTGACCATCTTCCTGGGGCTGCGCAACGTCTGGTTGGTGGTGAGTAATTTGTGGTAGCAGCCTGGGAAGGACAAGAATAAGCGCTAAGGGGCCAGCAAAAAATAACTTCCCGATTTAATCATTGGGGATAGCCCAATAATTCCACTGCGGCAACAGGTCGTCATGAATAATTGGATAATTATCCCGAAACTCTTTAGTTGC
>Ga0075469_10000321_pt1 | contig 20429 bp, 20 predicted proteins | sample DEB08_DNA_13_FD_77577 | JGI IMG/M metagenome (GOLD analysis project Ga0075469, IMG submission 77577) | Aqueous microbial communities from the Delaware River and Bay under freshwater to marine salinity gradient to study organic matter... | ecosystem: Environmental > Aquatic > Marine > Coastal ...
GAAAGTTGTTGCGAGTCTCGAAGCGGCTTTCGCAGATGTTTCGTTCCCTTACCCTTGGGCTGTCACATTCCATCCAGGTCTGTTCCATGTATTCCATCCTCCACAGTAAGAGTTAAAATATGGGTCGTGACCTACTGAATTAAATCTGTTGAATCTATTTGAATATTGATAGTTACCATAATAATTGTTAGTTACAAATGTATTTCCGTTTCCATCTTGAGTAGTAACTACATTTCCATCAGCAACTTTACTTCCATTATAATTAGGATCATAATATTCATCCTCTTCAATCCAAGTTCCAGCATCTTCTCCAGAGACATATTCATCCTCTGCATCAGTAGAGCTAGTCTTTATTACTGCCTGTCTTGTGTTCTCTGAATAGATGTCATCAAAGTCTTCAAATCCGTCTTGAGCGACAGAAGTAAAACTTGAGATAACTAGGGCAGCTAAAAGTAAGTTCTTGAATTTCATTGTTATTTGTTTTTGTTAGTATTTACGTTTCTTCATAAACCTCCACTAATTTACAATAATTTATCTAAATTTGATGGCGTTATTTAACGATTAAATAACAAAGACTATGCCAGAACAATAATTATGAGTAAAAAACTAACTACAAGGAGCGAAAATTATTCCGAATGGTACAATGAATTGGTTGTAAAAGCTGATTTAGCTGAGAATTCAGGTGTGCGAGGGTGTATGGTAATTAAACCATATGGATACGCAATTTGGGAAAAAATGAAAGATGAGTTGGATAGAAAATTTAAGGAAACTGGGCACCAAAATGCTTATTTCCCAATTTTTGTTCCTAAACATATGTTCGAAGCCGAAGAAAAAAATGCAGAAGGCTTTGCAAAAGAGGCTGCAATTGTAACTCACTACCGATTAAAAAACGATCCTGACAAACCAGGAAAGTTAATGGTTGATCCTAATGCTAAATTAGAAGAAGAACTCATTGTTAGACCAACTTCTGAAGCAATAATTTGGAGCACTTATAAAAAGTGGATACAATCATACCGTGATTTACCAATTAAAATAAATCAATGGGCAAATGTTGTTAGATGGGAAATGAGAACAAGACTATTCCTAAGAACTGCCGAATTTTTATGGCAAGAAGGACATACTGCTCACGCAACCAAACAAGAAGCAATAGCAGAAACAGAACAAATGCTTCATGTCTATGCTAAGTTCTCCGAAGAGCATTTAGCTGTTCCTGTGTTAAGAGGAAGAAAAACTGATAGCGAAAGATTTGCTGGAGCAGAAGATACTCTTTGTATCGAAGCTCTTATGCAAGATGGAAAAGCACTACAAGCTGGTACATCTCACTTTTTGGGACAGAATTTTGCAGAAGCGTTTGATGTGAAATTTGCAACTAAAGAGGGAAAACAAGAATTAGTTTGGGGAACTTCTTGGGGAGTTTCAACTAGATTAATGGGAGCTCTTATAATGGCTCACTCAGATGATGCTGGATTGGTACTACCTCCAAAATTAGCTCCAATACATGTTGTTATTGTTCCGATATACAGAGATGACGAAGGACTTGTCAAAGTAATGGAAGTTGCTAAAAGAATAGAAGAAGAATTAAAAGCTGAAGGAGTAACTGTGAAGCTTGATGATGACGACAACAGAAAGCCAGGTTGGAAATTTGCTGAATACGAAATGAAAGGAGTTCCATTGAGAATTGCTATCGGACCTAGAGATGTAGAAAATAATGTGGTTGAACTTGCAAGAAGAGATATTCAAGAAAAATCTTCGGTATCGCAAGAAGGGATCGCAAAACATATTTCTTCTTTATTAGATGAAATTCAAGAAGCAATATATACTAAAGCTCTAAATTATAGAGATGAACACATCACAGAAGTAAATTCTTACGAAGAGTTCAAATCAGTTCTAGAAGAAAAAGGTGGTTTTATTTCGGCACATTGGGATGGAACAGAAGAAACTGAAAAAAGAATAAAAGACGAAACCAAAGCTACTATTAGATGTATCTTACTCGACAATAATAAAGAAGAAGGTAAATGTATAGTTACCGGAAATCCTTCGTCTGAAAGAGTAATATTTGCAAAAGCATATTAAAATAACACCATGGAAAAAACAGAATTAGACCAAATTGCAGGAATTCTATGTAGTAAAGCAACACTTAAACAAGATATTTTCAAGAACACTGTTGAACAGTTTCAAGAAATGAAAAAAGTTGCTTTTAACTTGGTAGAAAAACTAAAAGACAAGGTAAAAGACAAAGACAATAGAATTGTAATCGACTATTTAGAAAAAAGTAAATACGAATTTCACATTACTTTAGCTGGAGATATTTTAATATTCAATTTACACTCTAATGTCTTTAAGTTTGATGAAAATCATTCTATTTGGAAGACTCCTTACTTGGGAGAAGATGAAAAAAGAGGTTTTACAGGAATTATTAATGTCTACAACTTTCTTGCTGATTCTTTCAGGTTTAACCGAATAAATGATACGGGATATTTAGTTGGTAGGATTTTTATCAATTCTGAGAACCATTTTATTACTGAAGGAAAAAGAAAAATGGGATTCCTATATACTGAATTTGAAAAATTAATTTTCAATCCAGAATTCATGGAAGATATTATTGAAAACCTAATGATACATATTCTTGATTTCGACCTTTACGCTCCTTTATACGAGCAAGTTAGCGAAGTTTCTGTACATCAAGTAAAGACAACTGGAGACTCTATTCAGCTTAAAACTGGTAAAAGAATGGGCTTCCAATTTACTACTGATGTAAAAGTAAAGTAAAAAAAACCCGAATATTTTTTTGTAATTAAAAAATTGTTCTAAATTTGCAATCCCAAAACAACAATTGGGAGACATTTTGGCCCGTTCGTCTATCGGCTAGGACCCAGGATTTTCATTCCTGTAAGAGGGGTTCGATTCCCCTACGGGCTACTATAGTTTTTAACTAAATAAATAAACAAATTATGGCTAATCACAAGTCAACTAAGAAAAGAATCAGATCAACAGAGGTAAGAAGACTTAGAAATAAGTATTACCATAAATCTGCTAGAACTGCAATCAAAAAATTGAGAGGAATGGAAGATAAGAAAGAGGCAACTACTTTCTTACCTAAAGTTGTAAGTATCCTTGACAACTTGGTTAAAAGAAATGTGATTCACAAAAATAAAGCGGCTAACTTGAAATCAAGTTTGACAATTAAAGTGAACAAACTGTAATTAGTTTTTAAATTATTTGAAAAACCATTAGCCGATAGCTGATGGTTTTTTTTTGCTCTAAACTCTCGTAAATTCTTCAATCTCTCGTATCTTTATATCCTATAAAACCAAAGACTTTTATACCCAATGAAAATTTCTTACAACTGGCTAAATGACTACCTAAACCTAACTACCTCTCCTGAGCAAACTTCGGAGATACTTACCGACATTGGTTTGGAAGTGGAAAAAGTAGAAACTGTAGAAGCTATAAAAGGTGGATTACAAGGATTAGTTATTGGTGAAGTACTAGAAGCTGTAAAGCATCCTGGTGCTGACACTTTAAAATTAACTAAGGTAAATATTGGCTCAGAAACGCTTAGTATTGTTTGTGGCGCACCCAATGTAAGAGAAGGACTAAAGGTTGTTGTTGCAACTGTAGGAACAATTTTGAACACAGAAGATGGGGAGACTTTTAAAATTAAAAAATCTAAAATAAGAGGAGAAGAATCATTTGGGATGATTTGTGGGGAAGACGAAATTGGATTAGGGAAAGATGGAAGCGGAATAATGGAATTAGATTCCAATGCTAAAGTTGGGACTGCAGCTGCTGATTTCTTTGATTTAAAAAATGATACAGTTTTTGAAATTGGACTAACACCAAACAGAGCTGATGCAATGAGCCACTTTGGTGTTGCAAGAGACTTGATGGTAGCGTTAAAACACAAAGAGATTTTACCAAAAGAAGCTGTTTGTTGTTCTCCATCTATCCAAGATTGGAAAATTGACAATACAGATTTACCAATTTCAATTGACATTAAAAATACTGAAGCCTGCCCAAGATATGCAGGAGTAACTCTTTCTGGGATTACAATTAGTGATTCGCCTGAATGGTTACAAAAAAGATTACAATCGATTGGGCTAGCTCCTATCAACAATGTGGTAGATGCTACTAATTATGTATTACACGAATTAGGACAACCACTTCACGCATTTGATGCTGCCAAGATTAAAGGCAACAAAGTAGTTGTGCAAACAGCTATTGACAAACAAAAATTTACTACACTAGATGAGGCAGAAAGAGAACTGCACAAGGAAGATTTAATGATTTGCAATGCAGAAGAACCAATGTGTATTGCAGGGGTTTTTGGAGGATTAAAATCTGGTGTGAGCGAATCAACTACTTCTATCTTTTTAGAAAGTGCCTATTTCAATCCGGTATCAGTTCGTAAAACAGCCAAGAGACATGGATTAAATACGGATGCTTCTTTCCGATTTGAGAGAGGAATTGACCCAGAGACAGTAGTTTATGCTTTGAAAAGAGCAGCTTTATTGATTAAAGAAATTGCTGGAGGAAATATTTCATCTGAAATTCAAGAGTCCTACCCTACTTCTATAGAAAACCACAAAGTGGAATTCAACTACGACAATTGCAACAGATTAATTGGAACTGAAATACCTACAGAAACGATTGATTCTATTTTGAATAATTTAGACATCAAAACTCTTTCTAAAAACGGAAATGATTTAGTATTAGAAGTTCCTGCATTTAGGAATGATGTTATAAGAGAGGCTGATATTACAGAAGAAGTACTGAGAATTTTCGGATTTAATAATGTACCTGTTCCTGAGAAGTTGAATACTTCTATCACTTACAGAGAAAAGAACGATTCACGAGTTTTAATCAACTTAGTTTCGGATAGGTTAAGTGACACTGGTTTTGCAGAAATCATGTCTAATTCGCTATCTAAATCAAGATATTTAGCCGAATTTGAATCGAAAAAGATAAATCCTGAGTATGCTGTGCGTATGCTTAACCCATTAAGTAGTGAATTGGATGTAATGCGTCAGTCGTTACTATTTAATGGAATGGAATCTATCATTTACAACATCAATCGTAAGAATAGTGATTTGAAGTTGTATGAGTTTGGTAAAACGTATTTCAAATACGAATCTGGTTACGAAGAAAACCAAGTAATAAGTTTATTTGTTACTGGTAAAGAAAACTCAGAAAGCTGGGACAATACAGCTAAAAAGGATGTTGACTTTTTCTCTATTAAGAAAAAAGTACTTAATACTTTGAATAGGTTAGGGATTTTGAAAAACTCTCAGACGAATGCAACTAAAAACTCCTTATTGACTGAAGGTATAGCAATCTCTATCAATAAAAAGCCAGTGGCTGATTACGGAAGAGTAAGTAAAAAAGTGTTGGCTCATTTTGGAATTAAACAACCTGTGTATTATGCAGAAATTAATTGGGACAGTGTGTTGCAATTAATGATGATGAACAAAACTAAGTACAAGGATTTAGCTAAATTCCCTTCTTCTCGAAGAGATTTATCTTTACTGATAGATAAGAAAGTGAAGTTTGAAGAAATAGAAGAAATTGCTTCAAGAGTTGACAGAAAAATTTTGAAAGAAATTGGGTTATTTGATATCTACGAAGGAAAAAACATAGATTCAGATAAAAAATCATATGCAGTGAGTTTCTTGTTTCAAGATGAAAACAAAACTTTGGTAGATAAGCAAATTGAAAAGATAATGACTAAAATTCAAGGGGAATTGGAAACGAAACTTGGAGCTAGTTTGAGATAGAAATTTTGATTCATGAAAGATATTATTGATCAAAATCAAGTCCCTAAATTTGACCTTTTACATTATAGCAAACCTTTTGATAATATTGAGAAATTTTATTTTTCTTATCTAGAAACTTTACAAGCAACAAGTCTTTTAGAAGATTCAATAAAAATCATAGAGATTGAAGTATTAGCCTACGATAATAACCATACCTATATTGATGTAAAAAAGGCTGAGAATTTTAAAACAATTAAAGATTTTAATACTTTTTTCATTAGTAATCCTCAATACTTTATTCATGACTGTGTTATAAAATTAGAAGATAACATAGAATTTAGCAGTCATGATGATGATGAAGTATCTATAACTATGGCTCTTGAAAGTGAAAATCGTTTAATTATTGAAAATATATTAAAAGAGAATAAAATTAGTTCTAACTTGATTAAAGAATTGGTTCAAAGACCTAATCATTATATAGAAATAAATGATAAAAGTGAAATAGTAAATGTTTTCAAAACATTTGATGAATATTTAAGCTAAAAAGGTTTCTAAAATATTTCCTAACTTTAAATCAAGTCAATTTAAATACTCCAATTAATGAAACTCCCTTACTCCCATAACCTAAAAGCGATAGCTAACCTTATAGATTGTAAATTCATTGGTAATCCTGACCTTTTGGTAACAGGGATAAATGAGATTCATCAAGTGGAAGCAGGTGATTTGGTGTTTGTGGATAACGAAAAGTATTACGAAAAAGCGCTTACTTCGGCAGCTACAACAATCCTTATTGACAGAGAAGTAGATTGCCCAGAAGGAAAAGCATTAATCATTTCGGAGAATCCATTTAGAGATTTTAATAAGTTGACTGAGCATTTTAGCCCAGTAGAAATATGGAGCGGAAAGAACCAAGAAATTCACGAATCGGTTATGTTATTTCCTAATGTGTCTTTAGGAGATAATGTGAAAATCGGAAAGAATTCTATCATTTATCCTGGAGTGGTTATTTATAGCAATACTGTTATTGGCGAAAATGTAATTATCCATGCAAACACTGTTATTGGAGGTGATGCATTTTACTTCCAAACCAAAGAGGGTTCGCACAATAAACTACATTCTTGTGGTTCGGTACAAATTGATAATCATGTAGAAATTGGTGCTTCTTGCAGTATTGATAAAGGAGTAAGCGGAATTACAAAAATTGGAGAAGGAACCAAAATTGACGGACAAGTCCATATTGGTCACGATACAGTAATTGGTAAACATTGCCGATTTGCGGCACAAGTAGGAATAGCTGGTTGTGTTACTATTGAAGACAATGTTACTCTTTGGGGTCAAGTAGGAATTCCAGCTAATTTAACTCTACATAAGAATTCAACAGCTCTTGGTCAAGCAGGGATTTTGAAGAACATGGAAGAAGGAAAAACCTATTTAGGAAGTCCAGCAAAAGAAGCTCGTGAAGAGTTTAAAGAAATGGCTTTAATTAGAAAATTACCTCAAATATTGGGGCTGAAGTAACATTTTCAAAGTAGTTAGATCGGGCAGCATCTTATTACAACTTAAAACATATTCAATAAAAAATTCCCACTTTCAATTTATCTCAAAAGACAAACTAAAAGCGGGAATCCTAAAAAAAACAGCTATTCCTATTAGTTTCTAATTACTTTTTTGGTTGCAACATTTTCATCTGAAAATATTTTAACAATATAAACACCCGAATTATAATTACTGATGTCGATACTTTTAGTATTGACAAACGAATTAATTCTTTTCCCCGAAAGATCATAGATTTCTATCAAATCTATTTCATGATTAGATGTGAAGTTCAATAAATTACTAGTAGGGTTAGGATAAACTGAAACCTCCAAATCATTTACATTCTCACTAATACTCGCGAAAGTCTGAAAATATTCGTAACAACCTAAATCTATTTGAGACCCATATATTCTTTGTTTACCACCAAAATCATATAACGGAACAGTTAATCCAACTTGTGTTCCAGAATCTATTGCAGGAGATGTAGATTGCAAAGTGTAATCACCAGTTGCTATGTTTACAAATAATGGATTATGAGTGTATACCTTATCTAAAGTAGTAGTAACAGTATAACTATTTAAGTTTGAAATACAATTATAAAAATCTGCAGCAAAGAAAAAATTAGAAGAAGAAAAATTACGTACAGTAGCAATAAAGTATGGATTATAGTAAATAATAGAGTTTTTCACTGTTAAATCGGTCATAGATGCAGAGCTAAATCGGGATAATAAAAACACTGATCTTGTTGAAGAAGAATTACTATCTGCATTTTCTGTAATCGTGTTGTTATTTATATGTACAGTAGAATGTGAATAGTTAGTACTAAAGTAAAATACTCCTCCAGACGTATTAGCTCCCAAATCTTTATTTATATTTTTGATAAATAAAGAATTTTCGATTGTAATTGTTGGCTTTTTATATTGTCTTGCCGCAACCCAAATTACTGAAGCGGTACTAGCAACATTTCCTTCGAACCTAGTATTCGTTATATTCAATTCAGCAGCTACACCAGATGGAGAAACATTCATAGCTCCCCCTGCTAAAGCATGATTATTAAGAAAAGAACAATTATTCATATCTATTTTTCTTACGTTTCCTGAAAGAAAAAATCCTCCTCCCCATCTATATAATTGAGTTCCTGCAGCATTTACTGTTGTTGCATAACCATCACTTATAGTAATACCGTCAATTAAAGAATAATTAATTGGCAAACCTGTTGTTCCATCTGGTCCAGATAGTACAGTGAATGAGTTATTTGTTAAATCATTATCACCCTGAATTTCTCCAGAAAAAATAGTAGGATTGTTTCTCCAATCTCTTTGGGTTAATACCGTTTCTGTACCGTTAAAACCTCCATAAACAGATATAGAATCTACCAACCAAATAAAAGTTGCTGATCGAGCAGTATCCTGACAAACATAAGTTCCTTCTGCAATCCAAATTTTATCTCCAATAATAGCATTATCGAATGCATCTTTGGGATCATTGTAGGCATTTACCCAGTTTGTTCCGTTATTAGTTCCAGTGGCATCTATATCCACATACACAATCCCTTGCGAAAAAGAATGAACAATAAATAAAAGTGTAATAAATGTGAGTAGTGTTTTTTTCATGAAATTTGTTTTAAATTATGTTTTCCATAAAATTAAAACCTAACACTATTACAATAGAAACTAATTAGCAGAGGGTGTAATTTAGTTTTTAAACGGTAAAAACAGGACCTATTTAAATGATTTTATTAAACCTCTCAATCTTCTCATACCAATCACCTTTCATCTCGAATGAAGCTTGTTGGTCTTTGATTTTGTCTTTTTGGTTTTTTAGAATTTCAATTAATGTATTCCAATGATTGGGATTCTCTTTCCAGAATTCCTCTTCAATAACCAAGACAGTCATTAATAAATCTCCTTTGTAGAATTTTCCTTTCACAAACATATTCTTATTCAAAGCTATAATTGCTTTTGGAATTATATTCTTTAAATCTAATTTCACACCTTTAGTTCGTAAAGTTTCAAACTCAGCAGTAAGAAATTGTTCTAAAGTATTGATTAATATGTCAGACGAATTACTCATTGATTACATTCCCCCACCATTCTCGGTTGAACTATCATTATCCCATACTCTTGGGCAATCTGGTGTTGTAAGCCATGCAAATCGTATAGAAATTACAACTGGTCGGTAACGAGAATTAAAAGCCCCAAAAGTTGAGCGCCCGTTTTCCCATTGCCATCCATTTAACAAAGGAACTTCAACCGAAGGAATAGCATACAATTGCTTTCCTATCCTTACTCCTATTCCAAATTTGTAATGCAATTGAGCTACCAATTTAGAAGGATTTTCTTGGTAAGATTCTGTAAAACCAGTGTTATCAGTTGATTCTATTTTCTGAGAAAACTGATAATCTACATTCGCTCCTAGCGTATTCTGAAAAAAGATATTTTTATTAATTGCCAATACATTATTTGCATTAAAATGTGCTAACCCAGCATGACTCTGAAAACTTTGAGTGTAACTAGTTCCGATAGAAACTCCATTTTGTTCTAAATCATACGTTTGTCCAGCTCTAAGCATCTTGTAAGCAATTCCGTAATCAATATAACTAATCAACTTTGTTGTGCTTAACAAGTTATACCTTCCTACCTCTAAGTATAATCCTACTTTGCTCTGCTGCTGTAAATTAACTGCAGTTAAACCATTAGCTGTTAATGTTGGTTCATATTTGAATATATTCATCTTTGGAGTTAACGTAATTCCTGGAGAAAAATACCATCCTTGATAATCCATTGATTGAACAAAAGACCTCATTTTTTCTGGCTTCTTCTTCCCTCCGTATTTCTTAAACTGGCTCAATGAAGTTAGACTTCCAAACGAAAGAGAAAGAGTAACGATAATTATTATTTTAAATGCTTTCATAATAGGATAAACGAGGTAATGATAGTTTTATTTAAATTCGGTATAAGCACGTTTTATAGCAACAAAGTGAGAGAATAAAACAACTGGAACTATGTAACTAGCCAATAAAACATAAGGAAAGTGCAAAATAGCCACATTAGGCTGATCAAATGCTTGTGTTTGAATTGGAGAAGGTACCGAAGTAATTGCGTTTACAATAATTGTTACAAGTAAGGCAGTAGACAATAAATTCCAGAGCAATACAAAAGAGTTAGAAAACCAATCTTTGTAAAAATATCCCATGATGATTAACGGAGCAGTAATTCCTGCAAAAATATCGAAGTTCACACCCTCAAATGTCATTAGCATTGGAATGGCTTTATATATTGCCACCCCATATAAACCAAATTCCACAGGAATTCGAACTACATGAATCAAATACATTACTTTTAAGTTTAATGTATCAATGTAACTCCTTCCTTTATTGGAGATAAACAAGAACACTATAAATAGTAATGCCGGCATCATGGCTAAAATAAACTTTGGTGGAATTGTAGTAGTATCAGTATAAAACAAAGAATAAGAAACTATACTTTGTAGTCCTATCCAAACAAGAGAAATAATCATTACATTTCTTTTTTTATTGGACGCTAACACTAACAGGATGAACGTATAAAGTGTGCAAACGATAAACAAAGCTGGTAAATACCAAGGTAAATTTTCCATATTTTTTTTAGATTATAATAAGTTATTCTTTTTTATATATCTCACTGCATCTTCAATTCCTTCGCAGGCCATATTCTGTTGAAACTCCATGCCTATCTTCTCCATCACTCTTATGGATGCTTTGTTTTCAGTTGCAGCATTCGCAATAATTTCATCTAGTTCGAAAACCTGAAAACCATACTCCAAACAAGCTATTGAAGCTTCTGTAGCATAGCCTTTATTCCACTGGTTTTTGAAAATTCGATAACCAATATCTACCGTATTGTCTTCATGCTTTTTTAAGCCACACCAACCAATAACCTCTTTATCTCCTTTGGTAACTAATGCCCATCTTCCAAATCCATTTTTCTCGTAATCTGGATAGTTTTTAAAGAAATTATTAGCATCTTCAATCGATTCAAATTGTTTGTCTCCAGTGTATCTCAATACTTCTTCATCACTATTTAAGTTAAACATAGCTTCAGCATCAGTGAGTTCAAACTCACGTAATATTAATCTTTCTGTGGTGAGTACAATCATATTTAGTAAAAATTATCTCGCTTTTTGTTCCAAAAGTACACCAATAAAAATCCTGCTATTGCTCCTCCTAGGTGAGCAAAATGGGCTACATTATCAAATTCAAAATTTCTTACACCTAAATATAAATCTAACAATATTAGAATGGGTATAAAGATTTTAGCCTTTACAGGAAAGAGCATGTATAAATACAATTCAGTATTAGGAAATAAATATCCAAAACCAGCAAGAAGCCCCATAATTGCACCAGAAGCACCTACCATACCAACATTGTTAACCAACTCTGCTTCTATTCCCGAAATTAAGACTGAAGGGTATTTTGCACTGTAGCTTATGTTTGTCACTATGTCTTTAATCTCGCTAAGATCCTGAATACTATACTGACTCATAACAGAAGCATAGTTATAATAATTAATACCTAATTGAAGTAATAAAGCACCAGCTGCAGATGCGAAATAAATAATCAAAAACTTTTTTCCTCCCCATACTTTCTCAAGTTGCCCTCCAAACATTACTAGTGCAAACATATTAAAAAACAAGTGAGGTAAACTCCCATGCATAAAAATATGAGTAAGTAACTGGTGCGGCTTAAATAACTCACTCCCAATATTATGAAGCGCTAGCATTCCGCTAAACTGAGGTAGAAAATAGATCCCAGCAAACATCAAAATATTAATTATCAATAAATTTTTAGTTACGTCAGGTAAGTTTCTAAGTAAATTACTAATCATATTTTTATTTAAATTGTTTGTCCAACTCGTCTAAAGTTACAGTAATAAAAGTTCGTTTCCCATTGGGAGCATACTCCGCATTTTGGCAAGCAAATAGCTCATCTATCAATTGATTAATCTCTTGACCTCCTAGTTTTTTCCCTCTTTTAATACTCATGTTTCTTGCCATTGCTCGAGCTACATTTTCTTTTGTATCCAGATTTAATTGGTCTTTGTTATTCTTAAACTGCTCAATAATTTTTTCAAAAAGCAACTGATAATCAGTCTCTTTTCCATCTGCAGGTATTCCGTTTACCGAAATGGTATTTTTACCAAATTCAGCAATATCAAAACCTATTGCAACTACTTCGTCCCAAATTTCGCGTAAAATCGCAAAATCAGAAGATGAAAATTCTATCTGAATTGGGAATAACTCTTTTTGCGAAGCATTGGTCGTGTTCTCCAAAGAACTCAAGAACTTTTCATATAGAACTCTTTCGTGAGCCTTTTGCTGGTCTATTAATATATATCCCGATTTTATTCTAGAATAAATATATCGGTTATGAATCTGGAATATTTTCTTTTCAGAATCTACGTCCAATAATTCTTCTGTGCTTGCAATTTCCGATTCAAATTCTGTTAACCTCAACTCTCTATTTTGTGCATAAAACTGGTTAAGAGCATCTACCTGCTGTGGCTTTGGTCTTTCTGGCATTGATGCCGAACCACTAAAACTAGGAGCTTTAATTGGCTTTTCATCAAATGGATTGAAGCTTGGGTTTACTTTTATCTGAGGAATTTTTATCTCTCTATCTCCTGTTAATGGCTCTACATTAAAACTTGTTTCTTGCTCAAAATCTAGTGAAGGAGCAACTTGATATTTCCCTATCGATTGCTTTACAGCCGAATTTAAAATAGCATAAATCGCTTTTTCGTCCTCAAACTTAATCTCCGTTTTGGTAGGATGAATGTTGATATCGATACTCGCAGGATCCATTTCCATGTATATGAAATAAGAAGGATAACTTTTATTTGGGATTAAATCCTGGTATGCCTGCATTACTGCAAAATGCAAATACCCATTTTTTATAAATCTCTTGTTCACAAAGAAAAACTGTTCTCCACGAGTTTTCTTAGCAAAATCGGGTTTACCAATAAACCCCGTAAGGTTTGTTATCGAAGTTTTTTCGTCAATTGGAACTAAAGACTGATTGAATTTTTTACCAAAAACATTCACAATCCTCTGGCGAAGAGTTCCTGTTGGCAAATTAAATGTCTCGGCTCCGTTATGAATCATTTTAAAAGAAACCTCAGGATGGGTAAGAGCTACTCGCTCAAACTCATCAATAATGTGACGAGTTTCTACAGGATTAGATTTCAAGAAATTACGCCTTGCAGGAATATTAAAAAACAAATTCTTAATTGCAATACTTGTCCCACTTTTGGTTTGAACAGGTTCTTGAACAAGAATTTTACTCCCTTCAATTTCTATTTTAGTACCAAGCTCTTCTTCATGAAGTTTGGTTTTCATTTCTACCTGAGCCACTGCTGCAATGGATGCCATTGCCTCTCCCCTAAATCCTTTGGTACGAATACTAAATAAATCGTTCGTCTCCGTTATTTTGGAAGTCGCATGACGTTCAAAACACATTCGTGCATCTGTTTCGCTCATTCCACAACCATCATCAATTACCTGAATTAATGTCTTACCCGCATCTTTTACAATAAGCTGAACAGTTGTTGCCCCAGAATCTATTGAATTCTCTAGCAACTCCTTAACTGCAGAAGCTGGTCTTTGCACCACTTCTCCAGCAGCAATCTGATTCGCTACCGAATCCGGTAAGAGTTTTATTAGGTTTGACATTTCTTGTGTTTACAGTTGTAAAAATACGCCTATCCTTTACGTTTAACAAGATTTTTTGATGTGGATTGCTGACAAGTTTTAAACTTTCTATCCACTGTAATAACAATTGATAACTAACTTTTAGACTTTCAAAACCTACTCCATCTCAAAAACAGTAATCTCTGGCCTACAATTGAACCTTACTTGCCACAAATGACCTAACGCTCTATTTATGTAAAGTGTTCTTCCTCCGCTCAAATCAATTTTACCAGAACTGTATTTCAGATTCTTAACAGGCAACATGGGAGGTGGTAAAAAAGGAGGTTTTACTTGTCCTCCGTGAGTATGACCAGATAGAATCCAACTATTATAATCTCCCCAAACATCTAAATCACACACATCAGGATTATGACATAAAACTACATTGGCAGTTTCGCTATTTAAATCCTCCAAAGCTTCTTCAGGACTAAAGTTTGTTCCCCAAAAATCATCCATTCCTATTATAGACAATCCTTCTACTTCTTTTGTTTCGTTTCTTAATACTTTGATTTCGCTATCTTCCAAAATCTTAACAATTGAATTGGCTACTTCTGGCTCTGCCCAATTTTTACCGTAATCGTGATTCCCAAGGATTGCAATAGTTGCTAGTTTTCCCTTTACGGCATCACTCATTACAGTTTTTAAATCCTGAAAATTATTTTCCTTGTCGTAACTAACAAAATCTCCTGTGTAAACAACAATATCAGGATTTAGGTTTTGAGCTTGTTTAAAAGAATCGATTAAGTAGTTCCAATCGAATCTGGCTCCTACATGAATGTCACTAATTTGCATTAGAGTTTTTCCCTTTAAGGAATCAGGCAAATTAGGAATCTTCATTTTAATCTTTACAAACTCCAACCAAAATGGTTCAATTTGCCAAGTATAAATTCCTGATATAACTCCTAATCCGAGAATTCCATATGCTGATTTCTTTATAAATTTTCTTCTGTTCACTTTGGTGTAATAGTTTGAAAAGAAGAAACCTCTTCTCTATTCTATTATTGCATTGCACTAAATTAATTAACACTTTTTATGAAACACAAATACTGATTTATCTAATAAGAATAACATTTCCACCTAGGTCTAGTCCCTTTTTCAAACCCTAGTTTTAAGCTATGAGCCATTGTATAATTGATATTTGTCTCATTATTAATTAAAACCTATACATTATGAAAAAGATTAAAATTTTAATCACGTTACTAATGGCAACTGCCGTTTTTTCTCAAACCTCTTTATCTAGTTCTTTAGTTGAATTAGTAAAAAAAGGAATGTTCAGTTTCGAAACCGAAATCTTAGATTACGGAACAATCGAACAAAACTCAGATGGAAATCGATTCTTTGTTTTCACCAATACAGGCGAAGAACCAATTTCAATATCTAAAATAAAAGGATCCTGTTCATGCACAGTTCCTTCTACTCCAGAAGCTCCAATTATGCCAGGAGAAAAGGCGGAGATTAAAGTTAAATATGCTACAAATCGTGTTGGTGCATTTAATAAAACAGTGACAATTTACTCCAATGCTTCTGAAGAAATTAAGATAGTAAGGATAAAAGGTAATGTTATTAAAGCGGAATCTACTATACCCTTAAATAACTAAAAATTAACCTAATATATAGTTAATAGTTTATGTGTAATCAATAGAACTATGTATTTTGTTTGTCAGAAACACTATCAAAAATGCTTAAATTTATTTTAACCCTACTTGTTTTTAATATTGGGATAGATTCCTTTTCTCAGTATTCATTTTCTGGGGAGGTTTCGGTTAATTATTATAATAGCAAAGCATATTTGGTAGTTGTTGATGACTATAAAAAAAGTGATCTTTTACTTGTAGAAAATATTGTTTCTGAATCCTCTATTGATTCAAAAGGTAAATTCACTTTTTCTGGAAACTCCCTATCTCCTTTCAATAAATTCTACAATATTTACATTGATAATTGCAATGACAACATCAATGATTCCAGACATCTTCTTAATAAATTTGACTCCTATATTTCTAAGTTATTCTTGGCTAAAAACTCTGACACTCTTTATTTTCCACTGAATGATTTAGATCAAATGTTATGCGAAATTCAAATTTCAACTACTTCATCAAAAAATAATTTATCCAAAATTGATTCCTTACAAGAGTCATTATTATCAAAATTACACCTTACAAAAAATGATGCTCAGAGAAATAGAATTTATGGAAATTACTTCACTGAATTAAAACAATTCAGCCAAACCTGTAACGACCCATTAATAGAACTATTCGCCTATAGCCTTTATTCTGGCGACAAATCTTTTAGTAGAAACCATTATTTAAACGACTTGAAAGAATCTAGTTATTTTGGAGAATTACTATCACGATTAGAAAGTTTATATCCAGCATCTCCATACACCATGCAGTACAGAACTGATTTAAAACAAGACAATTATTTCAAAGTTGCTAGAGGAACTTCGATATACAAATCACTTACTTACCTTTTTGGTGGATTATTAGTAATAGCATCTATTTACATTTTATCTTCCCGAAAAAAGAAGAAAACTAAAGAAGAAAACATTGATTATAAAGATGTACTTACAGCTCAAGAGTTAAAAGTATTTGAACTGATGAACCAAAAAATGACAAATAAGGAAATAGCAGATCAGCTATTTGTTAGCTTGAGCACAATTAAAACTCACATCAATAGGATATATAATAAGCTCTCGATAAAATCGAGAAATGAAATTCACAGTTTTTTTTAATTAAAAAACTTTTACATAGTAAATTGTGCGTAGATAATAGTAGCAAGCACAAGGATAATAAAAAATGTCATTCTGTTAGATTTAGAATTTTGCTTGTTTCTAAATTTATTCAAACTATCATTCCTAACCATAGAGGTACTTTTACTCTTATTATCTCTAAAATTAATATTCTCTCTTAGTGTATTAATTTCTACCTCCTCCCCTTTTTCTCTTCTAGCTTCGGCAATTTTTCTCTCGCGTTCTAACTTCCTCTCATTATAGTAAACGGGAGTGTATCCAAAATTGTTTGGCTTGGGCTGTTTAAAGAATCGGTTAAATAACATAGTACTAAATTAACTATTTTTTTTCACTTTTATTACCCTCAAAATCTTAAAACAGCAACTTGTATCATTCACTTATTGTTTTATCTTTGTTTTAAACGAAAAAACAACACAAAAAATGAGAATCAAAACAATACTTTTAGCCTCATTGGCTTCGGGAATGATGTTTTCTTGCGAAACAGTTGAAAAAGCTAAATCATCTGAAGTAGAAGAAACAGGAATTGCTTTGCCAGATTTCATAAAGAAATTTGACAACACAGGTGAATTCGCTTATCCGGTTGATAAATTTGGAGATATTGAAGTTATTAGATATAAAATACCTTCTTGGGAGAATCTTACTCTTAAACAAAAGAAATATGCTTATTATTTAACAATGGCTGGTTACTCGGGACGTGAAATTATTTACGATCAAAATTACCGTCACAACCTTGCTATTAAAAGAGCTTTAGAAAAAGTATATTCTGATTACAAAGGAGATAGAGAAAATGAAGATTTTCAAAACATGACTACTTACCTAAAGAGAATTTGGTTTGCTAATGGGATTCATCACCATTATTCTAATGAAAAATTTAAACCAAACTTTAGTCAAGATTTTTTAGAAACAGCAATGAAAACTGTTGGTACTATACTTAATGACGAAGCAAAAAAAGCAATTTTTGATCCTGAATTTGACGTTAAAAAAGTAAACTTATCCAAAGATGTTGATTTAGTAAAAGCATCAGCTGTAAACTTTTATTCTCCAGAATTAACCGAAAAAGAAGTTGAAACTTACTACAAATCTATCATTGATAAGAACAACCCAACACCTGTAGAATACGGATTGAACTCTAAACTAGTAAAACATGATGATGGTACAATTCATGAAAACACCTACAAAGTTGGTGGGATGTACGACAAAGCAATTACTGAGATTGTTGGTTGGCTAAGTAAAGCTGTAACTGCTGCTGAAAATGAAAAACAAGCTCATGCGCTAGAGTTATTGATTGAATATTACAGAACTGGCGACCTTAAAATATGGAGTGAATACAACATTGCTTGGGTTAGTGCAACTGATGGTGATATTGATTACATCAATAGTTTTATTGAGGTTTATAACGATCCTTTGGGTTATTCTGGTTCATTTGAAACTGTTGTAGAATTGAAAGATTTTAAAATGACTGATATTATGTCTGTTGTTTCTGAAAACGTACAATGGTTTGAAGATAACGCTCCACTAATGGCAAATCATAAAAAGAAAGAAGTTAAAGGAGTAACATATAAAGTAGTAGATGCAGCTGGAGAAGCTGGAGATGCATCACCTTCTACTCCAATAGGAGTTAACTTGCCAAATGCTAACTGGATTAGAACGCAACATGGTTCTAAATCAGTTTCTTTAGGAAATATTATTAGCGCATATGATGAAGCTGGTGGTAGTGGAATACTAACTGAATTTGCACATGATAAAGAAGAAATAGAACTAGCTAAAGCCCACGGTAAAACTGCTGGGAAAATGCATACTGCACTTCATGAAGTTGTAGGGCACGCATCAGGGCAATTAAATCCTGGAGTTGGAACACCAAAAGAAACATTAAAAAACTATGCTTCTACACTAGAAGAAGCTAGAGCTGATTTAGTTGGACTGTATTACATAATGGATAAAAAATTAGTTGATTTAGGACTAATTGAAACTCTAGATGTTGGAAAATCTGAATATGATGGCTATATCCGTAACGGAATGATGACGCAATTATCTAGATTGGATTTAGGTGCTGAAATTGAAGAGGCTCACATGAGAAACAGACAACTGGTTGCATCTTGGGCTTTTGAAAAAGGAGCTGAAGATAATGTTATTTCTAAAGTTGTTCGTGATGGAAAAACTTATTTCGAAGTAAATGATTATGAAAAACTAAGAGATTTATTTGGGAAATTATTAATGGAAATCCAAAGAATAAAATCTGAAGGTGATTATGTAGCTGGAAGAGACTTAGTTGAAAACTACGGGGTAAAAGTGGACCAAGCTATTCATGCAGAAGTACTTGCAAGAGTTAAGCCACTTAACATTCAACCATACAGAGGTTTTGTAAATCCTAAAATTTGTACAATAAAGAATGAAGATGGAGAAATCACAGATTTCAAAATTGAATATCAAAATTTTGATGAGCAAATGCTTGAGTACGCAAACAGATTTGCATACTTACCTGAGTATAACTAGTCGGTAGCTTAAATAAAATGTAAAAGCCCTTTCAATAATTGAAAGGGCTTTTTTATTGCCATTTAACTATTTGCTAAACCATTTAACATTTTTTAAATGGAGAACTAAAACCTTTTATTATTTTTACTTAAAAAAAAACCAACTATGATTTTCGAAGCTAAAAACATCCATAAGTCTTACCACAACCATGTAGCATTAAATGATGTAAGTTTAAGTGTAGCAGACCAAACTATTTTCGGATTGCTTGGACCAAATGGTGCCGGTAAAACTTCTTTGATTCGAATAATTAATCAGATTACTGCACAAGACTCTGGAGAGATTTTAATTAAAGGTGAAAAACTAAGCCCTAAACATATTTCTCAAATTGGATATTTACCTGAAGAAAGAGGTTTGTACAAAAAAATGAAAATTGGAGAACAAGCCATGTATTTAGCTCAACTTAAAGGAATGAGTAAGGCTGATGCAAAAAGAGAACTATTAATGTGGTTCGAAAAATTTGAAATAGGAAATTGGTGGAATAAAAAAGTAGAAGAGTTATCGAAAGGAATGGCTCAAAAAGTTCAGTTTATTACTACTGTACTTCATAAGCCTAAAATTTTGATTCTGGATGAACCATTTAGTGGATTTGACCCGATTAATGCCAACCTAATAAAATCGGAAATCATGAAATTGAAAGATGATGGTGCAACTATCTTTCTTTCTACTCATAACATGGGATCGGTTGAAGAAATTTGCGACAATATCGCTCTTATCAATTCATCTAAAAAAGTATTGGATGGTAAGGTAACAGACATCAAAAAAGAGTTTAGTAAAAATGTTTATGAAATTGATTTTAAAGGAAATATGGTAGGTTTTGCCAATGCACTTTGGACAAATTTTGAATTGATAGACAAACAATCGTTTGACAAAGACAATCACAGAGCTACAGTTAAGATATTAGAAAACAACACGCTTAATGGATTACTTTCTACTTTAATTAACGAAGATGTTCAATTGAATCAAGTAAACGAAATCATACCTACTATGAGCGAAATTTTCATTGAAGTAGTAGAGAAAAACAACAAATTGATAAGCTAAAACTATTAAGTATGAGTAATAAGAAAACAGGTTTAATAATAAAAAGAGAATACTTAACAAGAGTAAAAAAGAAGTCATTTATCTTAATGACAATCTTT
>Ga0075469_10000328_pt1 | contig 20300 bp, 15 predicted proteins | sample DEB08_DNA_13_FD_77577 | JGI IMG/M metagenome (GOLD analysis project Ga0075469, IMG submission 77577) | Aqueous microbial communities from the Delaware River and Bay under freshwater to marine salinity gradient to study organic matter... | ecosystem: Environmental > Aquatic > Marine > Coastal ...
TGGTCTGCAAAGAAACTATTTTTTTCCGGATATTTCAAACTTAATATCTTGTAAGAGAGCAAAGCTTTCTTAAACTTACCTTGTTTAACATAAACTTTGGCCAAGGTTTCAGTCATTAACTCTTCCTTATCGAATTTAATTTCTTTCGATAAATTCTGTTTTGCTGTGTTTGCAGATACAGGTGGTATTTTAGGATTGTTTCTCAAAAAAGCATCGATAAGATCGATTTTATCTTCAAAAGAATTTTCAGAGCCTGAATCTTGAAGCGCTTTTGAGCTATTGTTTTTTGTCCATTCAATCCATTCTAGAAAGCTTAAATTCACAGGCAAAGACTTTTTTGGAGTCTCTATGACAACTTCAACGCTCTTGGGTTTTGTGTCGACTTCATTTATTTCGCCTTGACTTACCTCTTCTCTCTTTTCTTTAACTTTTATTTCAAGAATGGGTTTTGTTTTTTCTTTTTCTTGTACTTGTAAAGTTTCTGAACTTTGAGTCGTATGGTCCGTATAAAGCCACTCATATAAGGTGTTACGATCTGGACTAATAACCGCTGTTTTTTTTAGAATCAGATCAAAATTGAATTGCTCTTGTTCCTTTAATGACTTCAAGTAAAGCGCATAGGCAGCTTGAAAATAGGGGTAACGATAGGTGATCTTTTCTAAAGCAAGACGCTGTTCTTCATTTAGAGCATCATAGTTTTTTGATAAGGAAGTAAATTCAGTTAGAGTCATTATACTACCATTTTGCTAGCGAAGCGTTAAAAATATCTTGGGTGATACGCTCAAAAATCTCTCCGTGTGCTGTATCCTTGATGTCGTATAGTTGTTGTTCTGCGGGGAAGTCATAATAGAAAGAAAAACGCGTTTCATAATTATCATCCTCTTTTTTAACGTTAAAATATCGAACATTGATTGAAATGGTTAAACGGTTTTGAGCAGCTGTGTTTTGTGCAGTTGCAGACATGGGCGTAATTCCGTATTCAACAATCTCTCCTTCAAAAACAAGATCCCCATTTGTGTTTGTTAGGTTGAGGTTCGTTTGATTGATTAAAATATCCTGCAGGGCAAGCGTAAAGTCTCGATCCAATCCGGGCTCAATAGTAGATCCAGGCCTGTTTCCAGCTACGTTTTCAAAATAATTGACTTGAAACGTTTCTGTTCCAGCGGGGATAGATGCTCCTGTAAAAGAGTAGATTCCACACGAGTGTATAACAAATCCAAGGAGTATGATTCCTAGAATTTGAATATAATTTTTAATCTTCTGAGCCTTCATTTAAATCGTATTGTTTGATTTTCCGGTATAATGTTCGTTCCGAAATACCAAGTTCTTCTGCTGCTAATTTACGTTTTCCTTGGCTTCGTTCCAAAGCCCTCTTAATCATTTCAATTTCTTTTTGTAAAAGCGACAACGGTTCTTCTTCTGTTATTGTTTCGGCATAATCATACGAATCTTCGGGTTCTGATACAGACTCCTGAAATTGATTTTCAACTTGCAAAGCCTGAAGAGGTTGCTGGTTTTCTTCAACGGGTTCTTTTCCGTAAATCTTGTTAATTAAACCCTGATTTTTTTCTTGAACATCTTCCGATGTTTCTTGTTTCATCAGTTCTAAAGTAAGCTTTTTAAGGTCATTCAAGTCGTTCTTCATATCAAAAAGAACTTTGTACAGTATTTCTCTTTCCGAAGCAAAGTCACTGGATCCTTTTTCGTCGGGTCTTATTGCGGGTAATTGCGCCCCCATGTCCGGTAAATAGGACCTGAGAATTTGAGAATTTAACTCGCGTTCTTTCTCTAGAACCGAAATTTGTTCCGCTACATTTCTTAACTGTCTGATGTTACCATTCCAATTGTACTGCGCTAGGGTCAATTGAGCATCCTCTTTTAGGCGAACAGTAGGCATGTGATATTTTTGAGCAAAATCTGATGCAAACTTCCGGAACAGTAACGGAATATCTTCTTTGCGCTCTCTCAACGGTGGTAAATTGATTTCAACTGTACTGAGACGGTAATACAGATCTTCACGAAATTTCCCTTTTTGAATGGCATCTCGCATTTTTACATTAGTAGCCGCTACAATACGTACGTTTGTTTTTTGTGTTTTGGAGGATCCTACTTTTAAGAATTCTCCTGTTTCCAATACACGTAGGAGTCGTACTTGAGTTGCAAGGGGCAATTCACCCACTTCGTCTAAAAAAACAGTACCACCATCGGCAACTTCAAAATAGCCACTTCGGGTATTAGTAGCCCCAGTAAAAGCCCCTTTTTCATGACCAAAAAGTTCACTGTCAATGGTTCCTTCTGGTATTGCTCCACAATTTACTGCAATGTACTTGGCGTGTTTTCTATGCGAATATTGATGAATTATTTTTGGAATATTTTCTTTACCTACACCACTTTCACCAGTGACTAAAACAGAGATATCTGTTGTTGCTACCCGTACTGCTTTTTCAAGCGCTCGGTTGAGTAATGGGTTCATCCCAATGATACCAAAACGCTGTTTTATGGCTTGAATTGATTCCATCGATTATATGGTTTTGGAAACTCCAACGGGAGTTCCTATTAAAGTTGCAGAAGTACAATCGTTGACTTTTACATCAACAAAATCACCTACCTTATAGTTCTCTTTTGTGAACACTACAACCGTATTTTGTGAAGTTCGCCCACTCCATTGTAAGGGAGATTTTTTAGATTCGCGCTCGATCAAAACACAAACAGTTTGATCTTTATATCCTGCCGTTCTGAAGCGACTATGAACACGTTGTTTTTCTATAATTTCTTGAAGTCTACGCAGTTTTATTTCCTCAGAAATATCATCATCTAATTTACGTTCGGCCATTGTGCCTGGACGTTCTGAATAAGAAAACATAAAGCCAAAATGATATTGCACATAGTCCATTAGGCTTAATGTGTCTTGATGATCTTCTTCTGTTTCTGTTGGAAATCCTGCAATAAGATCCTGAGAAATGGAACAGGTTGGTATGATGTTGCGAATATTGTCGATCAGATCGAAATATTCTTGACGCGTATGCAGGCGATTCATTTTCTTTAAAATACGATCGCTACCCGATTGAACAGGAAGGTGAATGTGTTTACAAATATTGTCAAATGCAGCCATTGTATGAATAACATCTAAAGTAAGGTCCTGCGGATTTGATGTCGAAAAACGTATCCTCATCTTAGGATGTGCTTGTGCAACAAGCGCCAATAACTGCGCAAAATTTATAGCAGTCTTCTGTTGAAGAGCTGTTGCTTTATCAAAATCTTTTTTAAGACCACCGCCATACCATAAATAGCTATCAACGTTTTGACCTAAAAGAGTAACCTCTTTAAATCCTTTTGATGCTAAATCAAGAACCTCTTCTAAAACACTTTTAGGATCACGACTTCGTTCTCTACCTCTAGTAAAAGGAACCACACAAAAGGTGCACATATTGTCACATCCTCGTGTGATTGAAACATAAGCACTTACTCCATTCGATTGTAAGCGAACGGGAGCAATATCGCCGTAGGTTTCTTCTTTAGACAGAATGACGTTAACAGCATTTCTACCGCTTTCTATTTCTTGTAGGAGGTTGGGAAGGTCTTTATAGGCATCTGGCCCAACGACCATATCAACTATTTTTTCTTCTTCTAGAAATTTATGTTTTAGGCGTTCTGCCATACAGCCTAAAACACCAACTTTCATTTTAGGGTTAATGCGCTTTACGGCATTGAATTTTTCTAAGCGTTTACGAACGGTTTGTTCTGCCTTGTCTCGGATAGAACAGGTATTAATCAAAACAAGGTCCGCTTCTTTCATTTCCGTAGTGGTTTCAAACCCTTCGGTAGATAAAATTGAAGCAACGACTTCGCTATCAGCAAAATTCATTTGACATCCGTAGGATTCTATATATAGTTTTCGTGCTGCAGTATTCTTTGGGTCTAATTTTTTAGATAAAGGCTCCCCATTAAAATCATTTGGATTTTTATCAAGAGTAGCATGAAGTGCTTTGTGGTCGCTCATAGGTATATTAAAGAGTAGATTCTAAGCTTAAATAATTAAAATCTATATTCTGTTTGTAAAATTACAAAAATTGTTCCATAATGTCATCTTGTCAGGTTACTTCGTTTTTAACCCCTTTTTAGAGGGTGAATTCATATCAATTGAACCTATTTAGTAGTGTCTTTTTGAGACGTGTTTAAATTTTAGTTTCATTATAAGTTTGAGACCTAAGAAAAAACCAATTACTTTTGTCAGCAGAAAAGAGCAGATATGGCAAAGAATTTGGTTATTGTTGAGTCCCCGGCTAAGGCTAAAACTATCGAAAAGTTTTTAGGAAAAGATTTTAAAGTTGCCTCAAGTTTTGGGCATATTGCCGATCTGCCTTCCAAGGAGTTAGGCGTTGATGTAGATGGAGATTTTTCTCCAAAATACATTGTCTCCGATGATAAAAAGAAAGTCGTTGCTGAACTAAAATCATTAGCTAAGAAAGCCGAAATGGTTTGGCTAGCAAGTGATGAGGATCGAGAAGGTGAAGCCATTGCATGGCACTTAGCACAGACTTTGAAATTAGATGAAAGCAATACCAGGCGTATTGTTTTTCATGAAATAACCAAGAATGCAATCCTAAAAGCGATTGAAAATCCACGAGAAATTGATTACAATCTAGTCAACGCGCAACAAGCTCGAAGAGTATTGGATCGTTTGGTTGGTTACGAACTATCACCTGTGCTTTGGCGAAAAGTAAAAGGTGGCCTCTCAGCTGGAAGAGTACAATCGGTTTCTGTACGTTTAATTGTTGAACGTGAACGCGAAATCAAGGCTTTCTCTGGGCAATCTATGTATAAAACACAAGCAGATTTTTTGTCTTCTCAAGGGAAAACAATCAAAGCAAATTTGAACACTATCTTTGATCAACCAGACGAGGTACAAGATTTTCTTTTGGAAAATGTGAATGCACAATTCTCCATTGCATCAAAAGAAACGAAGCCAGCAAAGAAGAGTCCAACTGCACCTTTTACAACTTCTACACTACAACAAGAAGCCTCTCGTAAATTATATTTTTCTGTAAGCAAGACCATGACCATGGCACAACGTTTATATGAAGCTGGTTTGATTACGTATATGAGAACCGATAGCATGAACCTTTCAAAGGAAGCTCAGACTGCTGTTCTTTCTACTATTGAAAATAATTATGGGGAAGAATACGCACAAGCACGAACCTTTAAAACGAAGAGTAAAGGAGCTCAAGAAGCTCACGAAGCTATTCGTCCTACGGATGTAACCAAAGCCAAGATTGAAGGTGATTATGATCAAATGCGCCTTTATGAGTTGATTTGGAAAAGGACAGTTGCATCTCAAATGAGTGATGCACAATTGGAGCGAACACAACTTAAAATTCAAGCCTCAACACATAAAGAAATTTTCACTGCCAAAGGAGAAGTGATCAAATTTGAAGGCTTTTTAAAAGTATATCTAGAAGGAGTAGATGATGACGAGGAAGAAGCAGAAGGGATGTTGCCTTTTGTGAATCAAGGCGATCTGGTTGACTTAAAGTCTCTGGTGTCTACCCAACGATTCTCAAGACCACCCTATCGTTATTCAGAAGCAGCCTTAGTAAAAAAACTAGAAGAACTAGGAATTGGACGTCCTTCTACTTATGCTCCAACAATTTCAACAGTTCAGAACCGTGGATATGTTGCTAAAGGTGTAATTGAAGGTGCGGAACGGAACTATCATCAATTGTCTTTAAATAAAGATGAGGTTGAGGTCAAACTATTGACTGAAATGGTTGGCTCCGATAAGGGAAAGCTAGTCCCTACCGATATAGGAATGATTGTAAATGACTTTTTGGTGAATAACTTTAAAGACATCTTAGACTATAGTTTTACTGCTCAAGTTGAAAAAGATTTTGACGAAATAGCAGAAGGAAACGAAGATTGGATAAAAATGATCAAAGGGTTTTATGGAGATTTCCATAAGACAGTAAACTTTGTTCAAGAAAATGCAGAACGAGAATCTGGCGAACGTAGTCTCGGTACCGATCCAAAGTCGGGAAGAGAAGTGAAAGTGCGTTTAGGAAAATTCGGACCCATAGCACAAATTGGAAATGCTGATGATGAAGAAAAACCAGTGTTTGCAAGTTTAACTACCGAACAACAGCTAGACACCATTACTTTTGAGGAAGCGATGGAATTATTCCAATTGCCTAAAAGCCTCGAAGACTACGAAGGACAACCCGTTAGCATTAACAATGGTCGTTTTGGTCCTTATGTCAAGTTTGGCGACGTGTTTGTTTCGCTTCCCAAGGGAACCAATCCAATGGAAGTAGACGATGCAATGGCAATTGAGCTTATTGAAGAAAAGAAGAAAGCAGACGCACCTATATATACATACAAAGAGCTTCCTGTAACAAAAGGGAGTGGTCGTTTTGGACCTTTCATTAAGTGGAGTGGAATGTTCATCAATGTAAACAAGAAGTACGATTTTGATGCCCTCAGTACAGAAGACATCGAAACGTTGATTGATGATAAAATTCAAAAAGAAATTGATAAGGTTGTTCATGATTGGAAAGACGAAGGAATCCGTGTAGAGAAAGCTCGATGGGGAAGATCCAACATCATTCAAGGGAAGTTGAAAATTGAATTATCGAAAGACATTGACCCTACCAAGATTACTCTAGAAGAGGCTATAAAACGTATCGAAGCGAAAAAGCCAGCTAAGAAAAAAGCAAAGCCAAAGCCAAAGCCAAAAGCTAAAGCCAAAGCGAAACCGAAAGCAAAAGCAAAGGCAACTAAAAAGAAATAAGAAGATGAGTCTGGATATCTTTGAACCTGTTGATGAGGCTGTTTTTGGTGTTTCGGTGCTATTACCGAAACAGGTTTTGGGTAAAAAAATAAAAGTACATACCAAGCGTCAGGGCCTTCCAGGGCTCACTGATGTTAAAATCGCACTTTTTGGAGTCAACGAGAACCGAAATGGGTTTTTTACTTCCACAGCTTATGAAATGGATGAATTCAGAAGACAGTTTTATCAATTGTATCCAGGTAATTGGAGTGTTGAAGTAGCTGATTTAGGAAATCTACCCAACGGAGACACACCAGAAGATAGTTATTTTGCAATTAAAGAGGTGTGTTTAACCCTGAAGCAGATGGATATTATTCCAATCATTATAGGAGGAACACAAGATTTGACCGTTGCAGCGTATCGGTCTTTTGAAAATGCCAAGCAATGGGTGAATATGGTTTCCGTAGATAACCGTTTTGATTTTTCACAGGACGAAGATTTGATTTCAGGAAAATCCTACATGAGTAAAATCATCATGGAAAACCCGAGTTATTTATATAACTACACCAACATTGGATATCAATCATATCTTATTGCTCAGGAAGAATTGGATCTGATGGAAAAACTTTTTTTTGAATCGATTCGCCTAGGAAGTGTACTCGATAATAATCAGCTTACCGAACCAGCTTTTAGAGAAGCAGACATCGCGAGTTTTGACATGAAAAGCCTACGGAGTTCTTCTGATGGAACCTATGTGCATGGAGCACCAAACGGAATTGATAGCCGAACAATTTGTGCCTTGTCTCGATACGCAGGGATTAGTGACCGCTTGAGTTTAGCAGGTTTTTTTGACCTTCCAAACAACATGCTTTTTCATAAGTTATTAGCACAAGTCATTTGGTATTTTATTGAAGGAGTGAACTGTCGATTTGGAGAATATCCAGTAAATACAAGTCAAAATTTTAAACGGTATACAGTTGCAATGTCGGACCGAGAAATGGTATTTCATCAAAGCGAAAAAAGCGAAAGATGGTGGATAGAATTACAAAATGAAAACTATTTAGATAATAAATCAAAAAGTAGGACGTTATTATCATGCACGCATCAAGATTATGTAGATGCTTGCAACGATATTTTACCAGACAGATGGTGGAAAGCCACAAAAAGAGGATGAGTGATTGAATCTTTTTTTTTATCTTGAGACGGTAAAATCTATATTGAAGAAATTGAAAAGCCCTTAAAAGAGCAAAATCTTTTATGAAAAAAATATTTGTTTTAATTGCCACCGTACTACTCCTTATTGGATGTGGTAATAAGAGGGGTGAATTAGTCGGAGTTAAACAGAAGAAGTGGTTTCCTGAAAAACCTTATGGGATGACTCTTGTTGAGGGTGGAGCCTATATAATGGGTAAGGCTGATGACGATATGGCTCAATTGCAGAATGCGCAAGCCAAAACAGTTACTGTTCGTTCCTTTTATATGGACGAAACAGAAATTACAAATAGTGAATACAGACAATTTGTTTATTGGGTACGAGATTCAATTGCTTTAGCAATGTTAGCTCGAAAAGCTGACGAATTGGATTTAGGAGAAGAAGCTGGTGATGGTATTGGTGAGTTTGCTTTTGCTGATGCAGATACTGCTGATCTTAATGAATTTCAGAAATACATGAAAGCGAACTACTACGATCTTAATGAAGATTTGTATGCTGGTCGCCCGCTCAACTGGGATAATGATATCGCGTGGTCACCAGAAGATTATGTCGACCAAGCTTATGTTGAGGTTATGGATAGTCTTTACTTGCCACCAGAGGTTTGGTATAATGGCGAAATGAAACTCGATATAAACAAATTGAAATATAAATACTCGTGGTTTGATGCCGAGGCTGCGGCTTTGGAAAGAAAAAGAAACCCATCTGCACGTGATCGCTTACCTTTTATCAAAAAAGAAGAGCTTGAAATTTATCCTGATACAACCGTATGGATTAAGGATTTTAATTATTCTTATAACGAACCCATGCACAACGACTATTTCTCACATCCAGCTTATCAAGACTACCCAGTAGTCGGGATTTCTTGGAATCAGGCAGTAGCATTTTGTAGATGGAGAACGAGTTATAAAAATTCATACCAAAAGAAAAACAACAAACCATTGGTCAATTACTTTAGATTGCCAACAGAAGCAGAATGGGAATACGCTGCACGAGGAGGAATTCCTTCCGGTATTTATCCATGGGGTTCGCCTTACTTGTTGAATGACCGAGGGTGTTTCTTAGCGAACTTTAAGCCCTTACGAGGGGATTATTCTTCAGATCAAGCGATGTACACGGTTGAAGCCAGATCTTATTTAGCCAATGATTACAACTTATATAACATGGCGGGTAATGTTGCTGAGTGGACAGGGTCTTCATATGATCCGGGAGCATACGAATACGTATCTTCTTTGAACCCAAACCTTTCACTTGCTTCTGAGAAAAGAAAAGTAATTCGAGGCGGCTCTTGGAAAGACGTTGCTTACTTTCTGAGAGTAAGTTCAAGAGACTTTGAATATGCTGATACAGCAAGAAGTTATATAGGATTTAGGACCGTACAAGATTATTTGGGTTCTGAAAAAGTAAAAATTAAATAGAAATAATTATATTTGGACCACACAAAATCAAATCAAATATGGACGCGAAACAGTTAAAAGGAAGGTTAAGAAGAAAAATTATCATGCACATGTTATTCCAAATTGGAGGAGCAGTGGTAATTGTAGGAGCATTATTTAAAATTCTTCACTTGGAAATAGGTCCCATAACAGGGGGTGTAGTACTAGGTTTAGGTCTAGGTACAGAAGCCATTATTTTCTTAGTAGGTGGTCTTATGTTAGATGACGCTCGTGAAGAACATGCTGCGTTTGTAGAACATCAAACTGAAGGATCAAGTCACGGGAATTCCTCTTCACACTCAGAAGAAGGTTTATCTGGTAAAATTGATGCTATACTTCAAAAAGCAAAACTAGATGTAAGTTTAGTTGATGGTTTGACTCAAAGCATCAAAACTCTTGAATCTTCTGCAAAAGCACTTACACCAATTGCTGATGCAGTCTCTTCATCAAGTAATTATTCAGACCAATTAGCTAAAGCTGCTTCTCAACTAGAAGCTTTAAATCAATTATACAGTTCTCAAGTTGCTGACGCAAACTCTCAGACTTCTTACAACGAACAAGTAGCTGAAAACACACAACAGTTCAAAGCTCAGATGGAGGCTATGTCTGCAAACTTAGCTTCACTTAATCAAGTTTATGGCGGAATGCTTTCTGCAATGAACAAAAACTAAGAAGCATGGCTGGAGCAAATGAAACCCCACGTAATAAACTTATTGCGTTGATGTACTTAGTATTCATTACCATGTTGGCATTGAACGTTAGTAAAGAGGTTTTGGATGGATTTGGGCAAATGTTCAAAAAAATTCAGAGCGCAAATGAACGAGTGAATTCAGGTAATGAAATTTATTATCAGAAAATCGCTGTAAACGCTGAAGAAAAAGAAGGTAAGTGGGTCGGTCACGACCGAACTGCTAAAGAGATTCGTAAAGAATCGATGGCTTTTTACGACAGAATTCAGGAAATTAAGACGACTATCACTGCAGATCGAATGGCAGATGATCCAGAGTTGAACAAGTATTCTGAAATGGATAAAGGTGAACAATTGGATATGATCTTTTTCGATGCCAGTGGTTTATCTCCTGCAGGTCAAGAGTTCGTTGATGTAATGAACAACTACAAGATGCGTGTAATTCAGGTTTTCGCTAGTCAATATCCTCAGTATACGGAATTGGTAGAAGAACGTTTTCAGGCAGGAGACTTTGAAGGAAATGTAGTTAATGCAGATGGTCAACCACAATCTTGGTTGTCGTATAACTATGAAGGATTTCCTCTTATTTCGTCTTTAGCAAAACTAACGATGATGCAAAACGACATTCGACTAACGGAGAGTGATGTTTTAAATGCATTGTTAGGAAAAGAACTTGAAGCAGGGAGTAAGGTTACTAAAGATAATTATATTACCCTTCTCCAAGTCAACAAAGGTGCATACTATCAAATGGAAACGTTTGATGGAAGTATACTTCTTGGTAGAAAAGGTGGAGCACAGAATCCGAACGAAGTACGTATTAGTTTGGATGGGAAACTATTGACCGAATCTCAATATGACTTAATTCCTGGTGGTATTAAGCTTAAGGTAGACGCAGGCCGTCCTGGAGATCATAAAATCACGGGAGATTTAGTTTTCAAAAACAACGGTATGGAATCAAGAATTCCAGTTGATCAAGTATACTCTGTTATTTCAAAACCAAATTCTGCTGTGATATCTGCGGACAAAATGAATGTGGTATATCGTGGAGTTTCTAACCCAATGACGATTTCTATCCCGGGTATTCCTGACAATAAAATTAGTGCAACTGCACCTGGTCTTAAAAGACTTAAAGGAAGTAATTTTATTATGAATCCTGGTAAAGGAAGAGAGGTAAAAATTACTGCTAGCGGAACCTTACCAGACGGCCAAAGAGTTTCAACTTCTACTAAATTTAGAATTAAGGATATTCCAAGACCAACAGGAACAGTTCGAGGTCAAATGGGAACTATTAAAATCCCTAAAAACAATCTTTCAATAGCAACTATTGGGGCGGTTTTAGATGATTTTGATTTTGATATTAAATTAAAAACGGTAAGCTTTAAATTTAAAGTACCTGGTCAAGCAACTATTTCTGTTAATGGAAGTAAACTAGATGCCAAAGCTAAAGGAGCTTTACGTAGAGCTAAAGCTGGACAATCCGTTCAAATTTTTGATATAAAAGTTCAAAACCCTGATAATCCAAGTTACCGATTTAAGAAAGTATCTCCGGTTATTTGCGAGATCGTTAACTAACAACAAAATTCATGAACACAAGATCTTTCTATTCTTTTATTCTTATATCATGTGCCTTTATCAGTACTGCTATGGCTCAGGCCAACTTGCTCAACGCTCGAGTTCCTCAAGAAATTGGACAACTCAACGAGAAGCAAACACAAGCTAATGATGAAACACCACTCGCGTATGGATACATAGATGATCGAGATATTTTGTGGTCAAAAACCATTTGGGAAATTGTTGATTTAGATGAACGAATTAATTTTCCGTACTATTATCCTACGGATACACTTAATTTAGGTCCTGATCGTAGATCGTTATTTCATGTTTTGAAAAAGAATTTACGCAATGGAAACATCAAAGAAGTTTATGATGATGATTATTTTCAGTCGAAATTAACCTATCAAGAAATTTTAGATAAGTTAGTAGCAATCGATACTTTAGAAGCAGGTATTGAGCAATTGAATGCAGGTGAAGAACTCGATCCTCAGTATATAAACCGAAGAACGATTACAGCTGCAGAGATCAGACAATACAGAGTCAAAGGTACCTGGTATGTGAATAAACGTCTTGGTGAATTGAAATACCGCTTATTAGGTATTGCACCTGTTGCTCCTGATGTTTATACACTAGATTTGCCTGAAGATGAACAAGATTTAGTAGAGTTATTTTGGGTTTGGTTTCCTGATGCTAGAAAATCTTTAAACGAATCTCAAGTATTCAATAACCGGAATTCATCACAGCCCATTACGTATGATCACATGCTCAATTCCAGACGTTTCAACTCCTTAATTTATAAAGAAGAAAACGTGTATGAAGATCGTAAGATCGAGGAGTATATTTTTGAAGATGCATTAAAGCAACTTCTAGAGTCTGAACGTGTGAAATCCGTTATACGAGATTTTGAACAAGACCTTTGGAACAATTAAATTGTTTTCTATAGATTTAAAAAACGCTGCATATTGCAGCGTTTTTTTTTACTTTTATTTGATATGAAACACTCTCTTATTGTAGGATTGGGATTAGCAGGTTTGGCATATGCCGAACACCTCAGACGTGCAGGATTGTCTTTTTGTATTATTGATGGAGGTAAAGGAGGCTCGTCTCAAATTGCAGCTGGAATTTATAATCCAACGGTTTTGAAACGCTTTTCTCTTTCTTGGAACGGTGATCTTTTTCATTCGTATGCATTACCTTTCTACGAGCAATTGCAATCTCGTTTGGACTCTGACTTTATTCATCCCGCACCAATCCATAAAATATTCATTAAACAGAGTGAGCACAATGATTGGGTTTCTGCATCAGATCAGCAAGGTTTGAAAATGTTTTTAGACCCAAAAATTCATGCCAATGCCAATGTTGAAGTAAACGCTACGTTAGGACATGGGCAAGTTGATCATACTGGTCGAGTAGCTACACAAACACTTCTAAAGTCTTTTAGAAACTCTTTGCAACCAGAGGAGTTAACTATGGAAACCTTTGAATATGACAAGCTTGAAACAACTGCATTTGGCATACAGTACAAACAAATCAAAGCTGAACATATTGTATTTTGCGAAGGCTATCAGATGGTCAATAATCCATTCTTTAAAATGTTACCCTTGATTGGTCTTAAAGGCGAGATTTTGATCATTAAAGCGCCTACCTTGAAATCTGAATCTATTTTGAAAGGACCCATTTTCATTGCCCCTATTGGAGATGACTTGTATTGGGCTGGTGCGACTTTTGAACGTAACGACAAAACATTAAACTGCACCTCACAAGGACGTTCTTGGGTAGAAGAACGTATCCGTAAAATGATTTCATCTGAATACGAGGTTATAGAACACATTACTCAAATTAGACCAACGGTCATGGATCGTCGTCCACTTATAGGCACACATCCAGACCATCAAAATATTCATCTTTTAAACGGTTTTGGTGCACGCGGCGTGTTGGGTGCGCCGTTACTTTCTAAGTGGTTACTCGATCATATTGAAGGAATATCCGAACTCCCTACTGCTGTTAACCTGTCACGCTTTGAAAGTTATTTCAGACAATCCGACTAAACGTTAGTTTATTTCATTTGCATTCATCAAATTTGCAAAAAATTTTTTATGCTTAGCGTTCAAAACGTATCAGTCTCTTTTGGTGGAGAATATCTCTTTAAAGATATTTCATTTCGTTTAGGTCCAGGAAACCGAGTGGGTCTTGTTGGTAAAAACGGAGCAGGTAAATCTACTCTGTTGCATTTAATTGCACGTGACACCCCAGTTTCTGAGGGTACTATTTCTCAAGAAAAAAGTGTTCAACTTGGATTTTTGAAGCAAGACATTGATTTTGATATTGGAAGAACGGTCCTCGAAGAAGCGTATCAAGCCTTTTCAGAAATCAAATCGCTCGAGGTTCAGATGGAAGAAATCAATCTTGGTTTGACTACTCGAACGGATTATGAATCGGATTCATATAATGAACTGATAATTCAGCTCAACGAAGTTACAGAACGCTACGAAATCATAGGAGGTTATAATTATCAAGGAACAACAGAACGAATACTTCAGGGCCTTGGTTTTTCTTCCGCAGATTTCGATAAACAAACCGATACCTTTTCGGGGGGATGGCGCATGCGGATTGAACTAGCTAAATTGCTTTTACAACCCAATGATATTTTGTTGCTGGATGAGCCAACCAATCACTTGGATATAGAATCGATTATCTGGTTAGAAGATTTTTTAAGAAAATACAAAGGCGCTGTAGTTTTAGTTTCTCACGATAAGATGTTTCTGGATCAAGTTACCAACCGTACCATTGAAATTGTTGGCGGACGGATTTATGATTATAATAAGGCTTATTCCAAGTATATGATTTTGCGAGAAGAAATTCTAACGCAGCAGCGTGCAGCTCAAAAAAATCAAGAAAAACAAATTCAACAGACCGAAAAGTTAATTGAGCGTTTTAAGGCCAAAGCCTCAAAAGCAACCATGGCGCAATCGCTCATGAAAAAGCTTGATAAGATCGATAGAATTGAACTTGACGTAGAAGATAACCGAGCAATGAAATTGAGTTTTCCAGTTTCAAAGCAACCAGGTAAAATGATTATTGAAGCCAAAAGGATAAAGAAAGCCTATGGAGATAAAATGGTTCTACAGGGTGTTGATTTTGAAATTGCACGTGGAACTAAAACAGCTTTTGTTGGACAGAATGGACAAGGAAAATCTACTTTAGCTAAGATCATTGTCGACGATATATCCTATGAGGGTGATTGTGCTCTCGGACATAATGTAATGTTGGGCTATTTTGCACAAAATCAAGCAGAATATCTCGATGGAAATTTGACGTTATTAGAGACCATGCAGGATGCTGCAACTGATGCCAACCGTTCTCGTGTAAGAGATCTTTTAGGTTCTTTTTTATTCCGTGGCGATGATGTAGAGAAGCGTGTAAAAGTTCTTTCAGGTGGAGAACGGAACCGTTTGGCTTTAGCCAAGTTGATGTTACAGCCATTCAACGTTCTGATCATGGATGAACCTACCAATCACTTGGACATAGATTCAAAAAATGTATTGAAAGAAGCCTTGCGTAAGTTTGAAGGAACTTTGATTTTAATTTCGCATGATCGAGATTTCCTGCAAGGTTTAAGTGATCGTGTGTTAGAATTTAAAGATCACAAACTCAAAGAATATCTTGGGGATATTAATTTATACTTAGAGCAGAAAAATCTTGATTCGTTAGTGGCACTGGAACTTAAAGATAAAGTAAAAAGTCAAAAACCTGCAGTCAGTAAAAACGATTACGAAAGTCAGAAAAAACTAAAGTCACTTCAAAACAGACAATCTAAAATTGAACGTGAAATTGCAGATATTGAAAAAGAGCTTAGAGTCTCAGATACAGCATTAGAAAACAATTATGAGCAAACCATTGCTCAAGCAAATTTCTTTGAAAAGTATAATGGGAAAAAGGATCAACTTGGCCTCTTGATGAAAAAATGGGAAGTTGTTGCCGAAGAACTGATGGAATTTGAAAGCTAATGGAAGAGCATTTTTTTCAATGTCCCTATTGTTGGGAAGAAATTTCTATGTTACTCGAACCATCGAATTTAGAACAACAATATATTGAGGATTGTGAAGTGTGTTGTCGTCCCATTCAAATTCAATATTTGTTTGAGGAAGAGCTTCAATCGTTTTCAGCACAATCTTTAGAGGATTAGATTGATTACTTCATGAAATCTGATAACATTGTTTCTGTAATTATAGGGTTAGCCCCTTTTTCTTGAGCCACAAGCGCCCCCATTGCACAAGCTTTGCCTAGTGATTCGCCAGAGCTTTTTCCCTGAAGGAGCAGGCTTAAAAGCGTCCCTAGGAATGAGTCACCAGCTCCTACCGTATCGACAACTTGAGCAGGATAACCCTTTTGAGTGTGAAAAACTCCCTTGTGAAATAAAATTGCACCGTCTTTGCCTTGGGTTACACAAATTGTATGCGCATTTGTTTTGTTCGCAATGAATTGAACTTGCTCTTTCAGGCTATTGTTTTTATAGCCTAGCGCATTACAGATCTCTTCTATTTCTTCGTCATTGAATTTAATGAAATTCGACTGACTCATATATAGTTCTATGTCATCAATGGAGTAGTGGGGAGCTCTCAGATTTACATCAAAAACAGTATAGGGAGCAATTTTCAATAAGTCGAGCAAACAATTTTTAGACACAGCATCACGAGCGACTAAGCTTCCAAAAACAAAGGCATCGGAAGTCGATACGAGTTTTTTATGCTCGGATTGTAATTCAATTTTATCCCAACTGACTGGATGCTTGATTTCATAGGATGCTGAACCGTGTTGATCTAGTGTTACCGTAACGATACCGGTATCAAACTTTTTATTTATCTGTATGTATTTCGTGTCCAGTCCTTGCTCTTTTATACGAGAAATGATTTCTTGTCCAAGCGCGTCATTTCCAACGCTACTAATAATTTGCGAATCAATACCCCAAGACTTCATGCGTAATGCAACATTCAAGGGGGCTCCACCTAACTTTTTTTCATCTGGGAAAAGATCCCACAAGACTTCTCCAAAACATACAACTTCTTTCATGAATTACTTAATTAGCAGCTTACTTAAACGTTCAAGTGAAATTCCTTTTGTTTCTGGCATCATGAATAAAACGAATACAAGTTGGAGAACCATCATCCCAGCGAACAATATGAAAACGTATCCAGGATTTGGGAATGCAGATAAGGCTACGGGCATGAAAAGTGTGATTAATGCAGCCAGCACCCAATGAACAGAACATCCGAATGATTGCCCTTGAGCTCTTAGGCTGTCTGGGAAAATTTCAGAAATAAAGACCCAGATAACGGCTCCTTGACCAATTGCATGAGAAGCTATAAAAAGGAATAAAAAGATAGGAATACTAATGCCTTGCCATCCTTGTAAAAATGCAATTGAAACTAATGACAATGAAATAATATATCCAATTGAGCCAATAATCATCAAAAGCCTCCTTCCGATTTTATCTATTAAATATAGGCCTAAGAGGGTGAAAATTAAATTGGTTACTCCAATCCCAATACTACTCAACAAGGCAGCGCTTTCTTGTAAACCAGCAGCTTCAAAAATACGAGGCGCATAGTATAAAAACGCATTGATTCCAGAAAGTTGATTGAAAAACGCAATTAAAAAAGCTAATATTATTGGAAATCGATACGTCTTAGAAAACAAGGGTTTTTGATTGGCAGGCTCTTGTTCCGATTGAATTTCGGCGATCTCTGATTCGGTTAATTCTTTTCCGTTGATTTCTTTAAAAATCGCCTGCGCTTGGGTTAAATCGTTCATTTTAAAAAGTACCCATCGAGGACTTTTTGGCACGGTTATAATTCCTAATAGATATAAAATAGCGGGTAATGCTTCTATTCCGACCATCCAACGCCAGGGTTGCGCCCCAACGTCTTTCAATAGAAAATTAGAGATGAAAGCAACTAAGATTCCAAACACAATATTGAATTGATACAAAGCAACTAACTGCCCTCTTTTATGAGCAGGTGCAATTTCAGAGACATAGGTTGGTGCAGCAATAGTTGAAGCCCCAACGCCTATTCCTCCTAGAAATCTAAAAAACGAAAAAGTATAGGGATCTAATGCTAACCCAGAACCTAAGGCAGAAATAAGATATAAAACACCAATCCCGATTAAGGTATTTTTTCTTCCAAAGTAATTACATGGGTAACTGGCGAAAATGGCTCCGAGTACTGTTCCCCATAAAGCCATAGACATTACAAAGGTTCCGTGAAAAAGATCAGAGGTACCCCACAAATTTTGGAGTTGTTGATCGGCACCAGAAATAACTACGGTGTCAAACCCAAATAAGAAACCAGCTAAAGCCGAAATCAAGGATATTTTAAATACTTTATTCATTTTGAAAATTGTTAAAGTTTAAATATAGTCATATTGTAGAGGACCGTATCTTCATTGTCAGATTGAAGTTTCCATTTGAAATCAGCACTGATAGGATACATCAACTGAGTGCTCACTTGAGCACCGTTTTGATGGAATATTTCGAGTGAGGTTCGGTCTACAAAAAACCGAATCTTTAGAGTGCCAGATTCTGCTTCAACTTTAAATTGTTGATGGTTACTGAACTTAGGATGAAAATATTCATTCCCATTAGCTAAGCGTTCTGTGCTAACCATTTGATTTTGTGTGTCGTATTCCCAAAGTATAGCAGGGAGTACTGGATCTCCAAAAAACATTTTCAGGTATTCCGTATCTGTTAAATCAATTTCAAATTCAGCTTCAAATTGATCAGAAAGCTCCAGCTTATTAAGTTGGGACTGGAACGCTTTCATACTCGTTTCTTTGGATTCAAAAACAGTCTCACGATATTTTTTTATTTCCTCAACTGGCTGTTGAAGCAATACATATCCATTCCCTTTTTTTGCTAATTCAAGACTCCTAGGTAGCGACATACTGCTTCTCCATTTTCCTGATGGAATTTGATTTGCATAATGCCAATTGTTCATCCAACCAATCCAGATACGACGACCGTCTTCTTTGGGGACATCACTCCAACTTACTGCAGCATAAAAGTCGGTTCCATAATCCATCCATTGTGTTGTTTCTGTGGGAGAATAGGCAGCTTGATCGCTCAGATGTATTTGATCAATGATGATGTTGATTTCAGAATCGTCTTCAGTTTTTTTAATTTTCATTGCTGCAGTTTGACCACTATAGGCTTCAACATTCCAAGCTTTCCACTCATTAATATTGAGCTCATTATTGGCGCTGTTTCGGATCAGTTGATCATCAATCCAGAGTTCCATATTGGGGATGTGATCCTCAGAAAGAGCGAAAGTTGCCATCGAAAAATTCACATAGTCAGCTGTCAAAGTAAAAGGATTAGAAGTATACGTCTTACTGTCCTGATCGAGGGAAAAGAAACTCTCGTTTAAAAGTGATTGCGATTGTGCTGATACAGCTTTAATTGTGTTGGTAGTTGCTAAAAAAGAGGAAGAAGGTATGTAGTTTTTTTCTTCTAAGAAATGATCTTCGTCTGCTTTAAATTCTGTTCCATCGAATGTTCCAATGAGGTATTGTCCGCCAGAACCTCCCGCTACACTATGGCGTCCTAAGTTAATGCCTAAAACCCATCTGCTTTCTCCATTGTTAGTTTTCATTTCAAAAAGATCAGGACATTCCCAGATTCCCTTTACAGCATTTTTAGGTCCAAATTCACTCATAAACGACCATTGTTTTAAATCGGTTGAAGAATACAAATGCAGTTTTCTTTCTAACGATAAAGCAACAATCATAACCCACTTCTGATCTGGCTCATACCAAAAAACCTTCGGGTCTCTAAAGTCTTTCATGCCGATATCAAGAACAGGGTTTCCAATATACTTAGTCCACGTTCTTCCTTTGTCGTTGCTATAAGCTATGCTCTGGTATTGTTTTCTGTATGCTTCTTCATGCCCTGTGTATATTGCAATAAGAGGTGGTTTGTTGTCGATTCCGAATCCAGAACTGTTATTCCAGTCGACTACTGCAGAGCCAGAAAAAATCATCACATCATTTTCTTCAGCAAGAGCGAGTGGGAGGTGTTCCCATTCGATAAGGTCTTTACTCACCGCATGTCCCCAACTCATATGTCCCCAAGTGTTTCCGAAAGGATTGTATTGATAAAATAAATGATATTCCCCTTCATAAAATACCATGCCATTTGGATCATTCATCCAATTTTGGTTGGGAGTGAAATGATATCCTGGTCTATATTGCTCTGTATTCATTGGTTGATTGGTGTTCTTGGTTTCCAAAAAGTTGCATCGAGAAAGCACTAGTGAAGATAGTATTGAAATTGTAAAATAAAGTTTTATACTACTTCTCATAAGTGTAATTCTTTTTACCAAATTATACTATTGGAATCACTTACCCGACAAATTTCTTTCCATCTGGAATATTATAGTACTAAAACCTTTTTGTTTTTTAGAAATACATTTTTTAAGGAGCGGATTAGACACCTTTTCTTTCTTGAGATTCATGTGAAAAAAATTTAATTTTTCAGTCAATTTAATTGATGTTCCAGCACTAACTCTAAAACATGTATTTAAGTATATTTAATAATTTATATAACCCTAATAAGCGTCTAGTTTTTAATGCTTAAATGCAATTAAATCAGCT